>Ga0180008_1000007_pt1 | contig 266095 bp, 215 predicted proteins | sample MM_PW_MetaG_FD_121121 | JGI IMG/M metagenome (GOLD analysis project Ga0180008, IMG submission 121121) | Groundwater microbial communities from the Aspo Hard Rock Laboratory (HRL) deep subsurface site, Sweden - MM_PW_MetaG | ecosystem: Environmental > Aquatic > Deep subsurface > Groundwater... | reverse complement strand
TCCAGCACCACAACACAGATCCCAAGCCGTTCATCTGGACCAAGAGCGCCCGTGACATCCTGCAGAAGGTCATCCGGGCGAATTCCAAGATAAGTTCCAAACAGAACGAAACACTACACTAGCAAGCGGGCGGCCATCTCGTTGTCCAGGTGCAAGCGGTTGCGCAGCACCTCGTGCGGCACGACGAGCACGGTCGTCTCGACCAGCGCCCGTCCGTGATGGGTGTGGGGCGCGGTCCGCACGTGGTGGGTGCCGGGCAGGGTGTGGCCACGCCCGACCACGTCGATGACCTTCTCGTGGCCATCGCTGGCCCGCGCGTAGACCTTGATGTGGCCGTCGAGCACGGCGTGCAGGCCTTCGCAAGGCTGGCCCGCATCGAAGATCGTTTCACCGCGCTGGAGGTTGCGCAGCTGGCTGTGCTCGAGCAGGTGTGCCAGTTGCGTTCGGTCCAGTGCCGAGAAGACGGGGTTTTCTGCCAGCCGGGCCAGCGCGCGAGTCGGTTGCATGGGCATGTGAGGGTCCCTTTGTTCAGCCTTTGCCACCATTTTTCGGACCCGAGGTGGACATGGTTTTGATGCGGCACAAAGTCGCATGCACAGCGGTGATCAACCACCCCCAAGGCGTGCGTCGATCTCGTTGAAGATCGACTGTTCATCCGGGGGTGAATCCTGAGGCGCGTCCTGATAGGGGCCGGTGCCGCTGTGCTCCGATTGCGACGCGGGCAGGAACTGACCGGTCCTCACATCGAAGACGTGCACCTCGCCGTCCTCGATCACGTAGTGCCATCCGTGCAGCGTCACCTCGCGCTTTTCGACGCGTTCGCGCACCATGGGGTAGTCCATCAGGCGCTCGAGCTGCAGCACCACGGCGCGCTGCTCGGTGCGGCGCAAGGCCTCGGGCGAGACCTGAACGGGCAGGGCGGCTTCGCGCGCCATGTCCAGCCAGCCGCGCAGGTTCTTGGCTTGCTCCGGCACCTCTTCGTACAAGGCCTTCATGGCGCCGCAATGCGAGTGCCCGCAGACCACGATGCGCGAGACCTTCAGGTTGAGCATCGCGAACTCGATGGCGGCTGCCGTGCCGTGCAGGCCATGCAGACCGTCATAAGGCGGGATCAGCGCGCCCACGTTGCGCACGATGAAGAGCTCGCCCGGGCCCGCGCCCGTCAGCAGGTAAGGCACCAGCCGCGAGTCGGAGCAGCCGATGAAGAGCGTCGTCGGGTGCTGGCCGTCGGCCACCAGACTCTGGAAGCGCGACTGGTGCTGTGGGAAGAAATCCGTGTGGAAGTGCCGCAGGCGTTGCAGGAGCTCGTCCATGGGCCCGGCTCCTGGCTCACTGCAGCAGGGGCGAAGCGGCGGCGTCCAGGTCGGCGCCTTCCACTTCGTGGCGCGCGGCCAGCACGGCGCAGGCCTGCTTGAGTGCGGTGGCAAAAGCCTGCTGGCGCAGCGATTGCGCCACGGCCTGCTGCACCTGTTCAAACGGCGGGCGAACGCCGGCCTCGCGTGCCTGCACCTCGACCACATGCAGGCCGAAGCGGCTGTGCACCAGGCGGGGCAGCACGCCGATGTGGGCCTGCGCTTCGTCCTGGCCGAAGAGCTCGCGAGCGAACTCGGGGGCGCAGTCGTTGGCGCTCAGCCAGCCCAGCTCGCCACCCTGTTCGCCCGACGGGCAGTTGGATGTGGTGCGAGCCTGTTCGGCGAAGGTCTCGGGCGCGGAGCGCACCGCGATCAGCGCTTGTTCGGCGCGCTGACGCAGGGCCTGCACGTCCACGCCGGGTGTCACGGCGAACAGGATGTGGCGGGCCTGCACGCGCTCGCCCTGTGCATAGCGAGCCGGGTGCGCGGCGTGAAAGCGCCGGCAGGCGGCCTCGTCTGGATCGGGCACCTGGATGGCCTGGTCCAGCCAGCGGTCGATGGCGTCGGCCGCGGCTTCGCTGATGACGCCGTCGCTGGGCGCCGGGTCATCGACGGACAGCAGGCCATCTTCGATGGCGGCCAGGCGCAGCAAGGCGAGGCTGGCGAGTTGGCGGCGCTCGGCTTCGGTCAGCTGTTCGGGCTGCTCGTGCAGCACGTCGTCACCCACGCGCAGGGGGCGGGTGGCGGCGAGGGCATCGGTGGCGGGGATGGTGTGCATGGTCATCTCCTGGCGAGGGTTCAGCGGGGCAGGCCGGTGCGGCGGCTGCGCACCACCTGCCACGGGCGGATCACGTAGCCGGCAGCAGCGAAGCCGCTCCAGACGTGGACCAGGCGGGTGAAGGGGAAGATGACGAACAGCGTCATGCCGGCCACCATGTGCACCTTGAAGACCAGCGAGACGTCGGCGATCAGGCTGGCCGCATCGCCACGGAAGGTGACGATGTGCTGCGCCCAGGCCATCAGCTTGAGCATCGTGGCGCCGTCGCGGTGCTCCAGCGACAGGGGCACGGTGGACAGGCCCAGCAGCAGCGTGCCCAAGATCCAGAACAGCACGAGGAAGTCGCGTGGCTTGCTGGTGGCGCGCACGCGCTCGTTGCCCAGGCGGCGGGCGATCAGCAGCAGCAGGCCCACCAGGCACACGCTGCCCAGGATGCCGCCGGCCACCACGGCCAGCATCTGCTTTTGCGAGGCACTGATGCCCAGGGCGTGCACCAGGTCGGCCGGCGTCAGCATGCCGAAGAAGTGCCCGAAGAACAGGCCGATGATGCCCAGGTGAAAGAGGTTGGAGCCCGCGCGCAGCAAGCCGGTGGACAGCATCTGGCTCGACTCGCTGCGCCAGGTGTACTGGTCGCGGTCGAAGCGCACCAGGCTGCCCAGCAGGAAGACAACCATGGCGATGTAGGGGTAGATGCCGAAGAAGAACTGATGTGTGAGGCTCATCTCATGCTCCTCGTTGTGGTGTGAGTGCGGGGGCGGATGCGCGCGGGGTGCGCACGATGTGGATGGGTTGGGGCTGATCGGCGCGTTGCTGGCCCTTGGTCGAGCAGCCATCGAAAGCGGCGGGCTCGGCCCAGGCGTCGTCGAGGGCCTCGTCTTCGGGCACCTCGGTGGCCTCGATGGCGTGGCCCATCAGCTCCAGCACGGCCGCGGGGATGTGTGCGTACAGGCTGCGGCGCTTGAGCAAGGCCGCATACAGCGCATTGAGGATGTGCGCGAACTCGCCCGTGAAGCCCTGCGCCGCACCGGCCTCCAGCGTGGATGCGAATTCCAGCACCAGGGGCAGGTAGTCGGGCAGCTCGCCCCCGTTGTCGGGGTTGAGGTGCAGGCCGGCTTGTTCGTAGGTCTGCACGAGGTCGACCATGGCCTGGCCTCGGTCGCGCGAGTCGCCGTGCACGTGCTCGAACAGGTGCAGCGAGGTGGCGCGCCCGCGGTCGAAGAGCTCGACGTAGTCGGACTCGACTTCGTAGGCATCCGCTGCGGCCAGTTGCGACACCAGCCGCTCCAGACCCGCGAGGCGGGGCGCGCTGAGGCGTTGTTCTTCGCGCAGGGCGACGAGCAGGGCGCCCAGGTGGGCCCGCAGCTCGTCATCCGGGTAGGCCAGCAGGCGAGCCAGGGCTCGCAAGCTGCGAGTGGGGGTGGCTGCGCCGTGCAGGTTCTTGAGATGGTTCAGCAAGCTGCTCATGCTCAGACCTCCGACTTGATGGGGATGGTGCGCTTCTTCTTGGCACCGAACAGGCTGGTCTCGGTCTGCCCGTCGGAGCAGCCGTTGCCGAACGAGAAGCCGCAGCCGCCACGCAGGTCGAACGCGTCTTCGGCGTACTCGCGGTGCGCGGTGGGGATGACGAAGCGGTCCTCGTAGTTGGCGATGCCCATGATGTGGTACATGTCCTCGACCAGGGCGGGCGTGAGGCCCACCTGCTCGATGGCCTTGACGTTGGCGGCTCCATCGACGTGCTTGCCGCGCATGTAGGCACGCATGGCCAGCATGCGTTCCAGTGCGCGCGACACGGGTGCCACATCGCCGGCCGTCATCAGGTTGGCCAGGTACTTCAGCGGGATGCGCAGCTGGTTGACGTCCGGGATCTCGCCGTTGGTGCCGACGTGGCCGGCGTTGGCCGCGGCCTGGATGGGCGACAGCGGCGGCACGTACCAGACCATGGGCAGCGTGCGGTACTCGGGGTGCAGGGGCAGGGCCACCTTCCAGTCCACGGCCATCTTGTAGACGGGGCTGTTGCGGGCGGCGGTCAGCCAGGCCTCGGGCACGCCATCGGCGCGGGCCTGCTCGATCACCTTGGGGTCGTGCGGGTCCAGGAAGATGTCGAGCTGCGCCTGGTACAGGTCGCGGTCGTGCTCGGTGCTGGCGGCCTGCTCGATGCGGTCGGCGTCATAGAGCAGCACGCCCAGGTAGCGGATGCGGCCCACGCAGGTCTCCGAGCACACCGTGGGCTGGCCTGCCTCGATGCGGGGGTAGCAGAAGATGCACTTCTCGGCCTTGCCGCTTTGCCAGTTGTAGTAGATCTTCTTGTAGGGGCAGCCCGAGACGCACATGCGCCAGCCACGGCACTTGTCCTGGTCGATCAGCACGATGCCGTCTTCCTCGCGCTTGTAGATCGAGCCCGAGGGGCACGACGCCACGCACGCCGGGTTCAGGCAGTGCTCGCACAGGCGCGGCAGGTACATCATGAAGGTGTTCTCGAACTGGCCGTAGATGTCCTTTTGCACATCCTCGAAGTTCGCGTCCTTGCTGCGCTTGCTGAACTCGCCGCCCAGGATCTCTTCCCAGTTCGGGCCCCACTCGATCTTCTCCATGCGCTTGCCGGTGATCAGGCTGCGCGGGCGGGCGGTGGGTGCGGCTTTGGTCTTCGGGGCCGACTGCAGGTGGTCGTAGTCGAAGGTGAAGGGCTCGTAGTAGTCGTCGATCTGCGGCAGGTTGGGGTTGGCGAAGATCTTCATGAGCAGGCTGAGCTTGCCGCCCTGGCGGGGCTGGATCGAGCCGTCGCTCTTGCGGATCCAGCCGCCTTTCCACTTCTCCTGGTTCTCCCATTCCTTGGGGTAGCCGATGCCGGGCTTGGTCTCGACGTTGTTGAACCAGGCGTACTCGACGCCGGGGCGGTTGGTCCAGACGTTCTTGCAGGTCACCGAGCAGGTGTGGCAGCCGATGCACTTGTCCAGGTTGAGGACCATGCCGATCTGTGCGCGGACTTTCATGTTGTGTGCTCCTTGGGTCGTCAGGCGTGGGTGGCGGCAGTGGTGGCTTCGCCATCCAGCCAGTCGACCTTGTTCATCTTGCGCACCAGCACGAACTCGTCGCGGTTGGTGCCGATGGTCCCGTAGTAGTTGAAGCCGTAGCTCAACTGGGCGTAGCCACCGATCATGTGGGTGGGCTTGAGCACCACGCGCGTGACCGAGTTGTGGATGCCGCCCCGGGTGCCGGTGATCTCCGAGCCCGGCGTGTTGATGATCTTTTCCTGTGCGTGGTACATCATCACCATGCCGGGGTTGACGCGCTGGCTCACCACCGCGCGGGCCGCGATGGCGCCGTTGGTGTTGAACAGCTCCACCCAGTCGTTGTCGACGATGCCGGCTTTCTTCGCGTCGTCTTCACTGAGCCAGATGACGGGCCCACCGCGGTTGAGCGTGAGCATCATCAGGTTGTCGGTGTAGGTGGAGTGGATGCCCCACTTCTGGTGCGGGGTGATGAAGTTGAGCGCGATCTCCTTGTGGCCGTTGGGCTTGCGGCCGGCGATGTCGTCGAGTGTCTTCAAGTCCACCGGCGGGCGATAGCTCACGAAGCCTTCGCCGAAGGCCTGCATCCAGGGGTGGTCCTGGTAGAACTGCTGGCGGCCGGTGAGGGTGCGCCATGGGATCAGCTCGTGCACGTTGGTGTAGCCGGCGTTGTACGAGACCTTCTCGCTCTCCAGCCCCGACCAGGTCGGCGAGGAGATGATCTTGCGCGGCTGCGCCTGGATGTCGCGAAAGCGGATCTTCTCGTCTTCGCGGTGCAGCGCCAGGTGGGCGTGCTCGCGGCCGGTCTGCTTGGACAGCGCGTCCCAGGCCTTGACGGCGACGTGGCCGTTGGTTTCGGGCGCCAGCATCATCACCACTTCGGCGGCGTCGATGTCGGTCTCGATCTTCGGCATGCCCCGCGAGACGCCTTCGTCGCGCACGGTGCCATTGAGCTCGGCCAGTTGCTGGACCTCGTCCTGGGTGTTCCAGCTGATGCCCTTGCCGCCGTTGCCCACCTTGTTCATCAGCGGGCCCAGCGAGGTGAAGCGCTTGAAGGTGTTGGGGTAGTCGCGCTCGACCACGGTGATCTGTGGCGCGCTCTTGCCGGGGATGAGGTCGATCTCGCCCTTCTTCCAGTCTTGAACGCCGAAGGGTTGCGCCATCTCGGCAGGGGTGTCGTGCATCAGAGGCGTCATCACGACTTCCTTCTCGACGCCCAGGTGGCCGACGCAGACCTCGCTGAACTTCTTGGCGAAGCCCTTGTAGATGTCCCAGTCGGAGCGCGCTTCCCAGGCCGGGTCCACCGCGGTGGACAGCGGGTGGATGAAGGGGTGCATGTCGCTGGTGTTGAGGTCGTTCTTCTCGTACCAGGTGGCAGTCGGCAGCACGATGTCCGAGTACAGGCAGGTGGTGCTCATGCGGAAGTCGAGCGTGACCAGCAGGTCCAGCTTGCCTTCGGGCGCCTTGTCGTGCCAGACCACTTCTTCGGGCTTGGCTTCATCGGCGCCCAGGTCCTTGCCCTGCACGCCGTGGGTGGTGCCCAGCAGGTGCTTGAGGAAGTACTCGTGGCCCTTGCCGGATGAGCCCAGCAGGTTCGAGCGCCACACGAAGAGGTTGCGCGGCCAGTTGTCGGGGTGATCGGGGTCGGTGCAGGACAGCTTGAGCGAGCCGTCCTTGAGCGAGGCCACCACGTGATCCTTCGGGTCCAGGCCCTTGGCGGCGGCGTCGCGCACCACTTTCAGCGGGTTGGTTTGCAACTGGGGCGCCGAGGGCAGCCAGCCCATGCGTTCGGCGCGCACGTTGTAGTCGATCATGCTGCCGCCGAACTTCGACTTGTCGGCCAGCGGCGAGAGGATCTCGTCCACGCCCAGCTTCTCGTAGCGCCACTGGTCGGTGTGGGCGTAGAAGAAGCTGGTGGAGTTCTGCTGGCGCGGCGGGCGCGACCAGTCGAGCGCGAAGGCCAGGGCCGTCCAGCCGGTCTGCGGGCGCAGCTTTTCCTGGCCCACGTAGTGCGCCCAGCCGCCACCGCTTTGGCCGATGCAGCCGCACATCATCAGCATGTTGATGATGCCGCGGTAGTTCATGTCGCAGTGGTACCAGTGGTTCATGGCCGCGCCGATGATGACCATGGACTTGCCTTTGGTCTTGTCGGCGTTGTCGGCGAACTGGCGGGCCACGGTGATGACCTGGTCGCGCGGCACACCGGTGATCTGCTCTTGCCAGGCCGGGGTGTAGGCGACGTTGTCGTCGAGGGTGCGCGCGCCGTTGTCCACCAGCACGCCATGGGCGTCGGTCAGGTTGCGGAAGACGCCGTAACTGGCCAGCTGCAGGTCATAGACCGTGGCCACCCACACGTCACGGGCAACGCCCTTGTCCTGCACGGTGACGCGCTGCATGGGCACGTGGCGCAGCAGCACTTCGCCTTGCTTGTTCGAGTTGAAGCCCGGCGAGTCGATGCCGCCGAAGTAGGGGAAGGCCACGACCTGCGTGTCGGACTGGCGGGTCTCGGCGTGTTGCTCGTCTTCCAGCGTCGAGAGCTTGAGCTTGACCTCGCGGCCTTCGCCAGCTTCCTTGGCCTCGAGGTTCCACTTGCCCTGGTCGGGGCGGCCGTCGGCGCCCCAGCGGAAGCCGATCGAGCCCTGGGGCACCACGATGCGACCTTCGCCGTCGTAGGCCAGGGTCTTCCACTCGGCGTTGCTGCCCTGGGGCACGCTGTCCGTCAGGTCGCTGGCGCGCAGGTAGCGTTGCGGAACGAGCGCCTTGCCCAGTGGCGTGTCCTGCTCCTGCAGCATCACCAGCATGGGCAAGTCGGTGTAGCGGCGGGCGTAGTCGTCGAAGTAGGCGCTGCGCTGGTCGACGTAGAACTCGCGCAGGATGGTGTGGCCCATGGCCATCGCCACGGCGGCATCGGTGCCCTGCTTGGGGTGCATCCAGATGTCGGCGAGCTTGGAGATCTCGGCGTAGTCGGGCGTGACGGCGACCGTCTTGGCACCCTTGTAGCGCACCTCGGTGAAGAAGTGGGCGTCCGGCGTGCGGGTCTGGGGCACGTTCGAGCCCCAGGCGATGATGAAGTTCGAGTTGTACCAGTCGGCCGATTCGGGCACGTCGGTCTGCTCGCCCCAGATTTGCGGGCTGGCCGGCGGCAGATCGCAGTACCAGTCATAGAACGACATGCACACGCCACCGATCAGGCTGAGGTAGCGGCTGCCGGCGGCATACGACACCATCGACATCGCCGGGATGGGCGAGAAACCGAGGATGCGATCGGGGCCGTGCTGCTTGATGGTGTACACGTTGGCCGAGGCGATGATCTCGTTGACCTCGTCCCAGGTGGTGCGCACGAAGCCGCCGAGGCCGCGCTGCTTTTGCCAGCTGCTGCGGATGTCATCGCTGGACATCATGGCGGCCCAGGCGTCCACGGGCGACTTGGCCACGCCGCGTGCGGCACGCCATTGTTTGAGCAACTCGCCGCGCACCATGGGGTGCTTGACGCGGTTGGCGCTGTAGAGGTACCAGCTGTATGAGGCGCCGCGGGCGCAGCCGCGGGGCTCGTGGTTGGGCAGGTCAGGGCGGGTGCGCGGGTAGTCCGTCTGCTGGGTCTCCCAGGTGACGATGCCGCCCTTGACGTAGATCTTCCACGAGCAGGAGCCCGTGCAGTTCGTGCCGTGGGTGGAGCGCACGATCTTGTCGTGCTGCCAGCGGCTGCGGTAGGCGTCTTCCCAGGTGCGGTCTTCACCCGTGGTGACGCCATGGCCATCAGAGAAGCCTTCCTTCGCTTGTGCGAAGAAGGTCAGTCGGTCCAGGAAGTGGCTCATGTTGTGTGACTCCGTGAGGAAGAGGGATCAGCAGGGTTGCTCGGCATCGCGGCGGGCGTAGTACCACCAGGTCAGGCCGATGCACAGCACATAGAAAACGATGAAGATGAGCAGCGCCGCTTCGGGACCGCCCGTGGCAGCGATGGCCGAGCCGTAGCTCTTGGGGATGAAGAAGCCGCCGTAGGCTGCGAAGGCGGCGGTGAAGCCCAGCACGGCGGCGGCCTCGGTGTTGGCCTCCTTCGTGGCAGCTGCCATGGCTTCTTCGTCGTTGCGGGGCACGGCGCGCGTCTTCTGGTTCAGGAAGATCACGGGGATCATGCGGAAGGTCGAGCCGTTGCCGATGCCCGTGGTCAGGAACAGCACCAGGAACATCAGGAAAAAGCCAGTGAAGCTGCCTTCATGGGGTCCGAAGGGCAGGGCCCACACGCTGCCCGTCGTTTTGGGCAGGAAGAACAACACGCCGACCACCGCCGCAGCCATCACCACGAAGTTCCAGAACGTGACGCGCGCGCCGCCGAGCTTGTCGGCCAGCCAGCCTCCCACGGGGCGGATCAGGGCGCCGACCAGTGGGCCGATCCAGGCGTAGGCCAGCGGGTTGATGTCCTTGAACTGCGACTTGATCAGCAGCGGAAAGCCCGCGGCATAGCCGATGAACGAGCCGAAGGTGCCCAGGTAGAGCACGCACATCAGCCAGTTGTGCTTGTTGCGGAAGATGGCCGCCTGCGCGGCGAACGAGGCCTTGGCGTCGGCGATGTCGTTCATGAAGAACCACGACACCACGGCCGTCAGGACGATCCAGGGCACCCACACGAAGGCGGCGTTCTGCGCCCACACCTCGACCTGCTGGCCCGCCTTGTTGACGATGGTTTGCGAGTCCCCGCCGAAGATGCCGAACACGCCCACCGAGATGATGATGGGGCTCAAGAACTGCACCACCGACACGCCCAGGTTGCCCAGGCCAGCGTTGACGCCCAGGGCCGAGCCCTTGCGCTCCTTCGGGAAGAAGAAGCTGATGTTGGCCATGGACGAGGAGAAGTTGCCTCCGCCCAGGCCGCACAGCAGCGCCAGGGTCAGCATGGTGGGGTAGGGCGTGTTCGGGTCTTGCACCGCAAAGCCGATGCCGATGGCCGGGATCAGCAGCGAAGCCGTCGAGATGGCCGTCCAGCGACGACCGCCGAAGACCGGCACCATGAACGAGTAGAAGATGCGCAGCGTCGCGCCGGACAGGGCTGGGGCGGCTGCCAGCCAGAACAGCTGGTTGGTCGAGTACTTGAAGCCCATCTGCGGCAGGTTCACCGCGACGACGCTCCACAGCTGCCAGACCGCGAAGGCCAGGAACAGCGCGGGCACCGAGATCCAGAGGTTGAGCTTGGCGATCGCCTGGCCTTCGGCTTCCCAGAAGGCCTTGTCTTCAGGCGTCCAGACGGTCAGCGTGCTGCCGGGCCGTGCGCCTGTGCGGGAGGGGGTCATGGATTGCTCCTTGCTAGGAGGTGATGAATGGGATCAGGCGCGGTTGCCTGAGGAAGGAGTCGCTTCGCCCCGCAGGACATCGCGGGTGCGCACCTCGGTGAAGTACATCCAGATCAGCGAGACCCAGACCACGCCGTACAGCAGCATGAAAGCGCTGGAGCGCACGCCGGTCAGGTCCAGCAGGTAGCCGAACATGATCGGCAGCACGAAGCCCCCCATGCCACCGGCCAGGCCGACGATGCCGGAGATGGTTCCGATGTTTTGCGGGTAGTCGTCGCTGATGTACTTGAAGACGCTCGCCTTGCCGAAGGCCCAGGCCACGCCCAGCACGGCCATGATCGCGGTGAAGCTGTAGACGTTCAGGCCGATGTGGAAGGTCTGCGGGCCGTTGACGGTCTGGATGGTGAAGTCGGTCTGCGGGTAGCTCAGCAGGAACAGGCAGATCCAGCTCACCCACATCACCCACCAGGTGACCTTGTGTGCGCCGTGCTTGTCGGACAGCCAGCCACCGATGGCCCGCAGCACGCCGCCTGGCAGCGAGAAACAGGCGGCCAGCAGGGCGGCCACGCGGATGTCCAGGCCGTATTCGCCGACGTAGTACTGCACCATCCACAGCGCCAGGCCCACGTAGCCGCCGAAGACGATGCTGTAGTACTGGCAGTACTTGAGCACGCGCGGATCCTTCAGGGCCTTGAGTTGCGCCATGAAACCGCCCTTGGCGGCTGGCACCACGTGAGCGGGATCGTGGGCGCTGCCCAGCCAGAAGACGATGGCCGTGCCCAGCATGATGGCTGCGTACACCTGCGGCACCATGGCCCAGCCCGCGGCCACCAGGATCACCGGTGCGACGAACTTGTTGACCGCGGCGCCCGAGTTGCCCGCGCCGAACACGCCCATGGCAAAGCCCTGCTGCGACTTGGGGAACCAGCGCGCCACATAAGGGGTGCCGACCGAGAAAGTGCCCCCGGCGAGGCCGACGAACAGTCCGAGAACCAGGAAGTGCCAGTACTCGGTGGCGTGGCTGAGCAGGTAGATGGGCACCACGCACAGCAGCATGGTGATGAACAGCACGATGCGGCCGCCGAAGCGATCGGTCCAGATGCCCAGCGGCACCCGCACCAAAGAGCCCGTCAGCACGGGCGTGGCCGTCAGCAGGCCGAACTCGGTGGCGCTGAGGCCCAGTTGCTTCTTGAGCGGGATCCCGATGACCCCGAACATCATCCACACCATGAAGCACACCGTGAAAGCCAGTGTGCTGACGACGAGGACCGATATCGCTTTTCTTCTTTTGCTTGTGGACATGGTCAATTCCTTTCCATGTCGCGCAGTGTCAGAAGATCAGCTCTGCGTGGGTATCCTCCTGTGGGGCAAGGGGCATCGTTCGGAAGAACTACTCCCCGGGGTCAGGTTTGATCCAGATCAGACGAGGCCATCACGGCAGCTTGCACCCGCGAGGTCAGGTTCAATTTGCGCAGGATGTGCTGCACGTGGATCTTGACCGTCGTCTCGGCGATGTCCAGCGTGCGCGCGATTTCCTTGTTGCTGGCGCCGCGGGCGATCTCGCGCAGGATGTCGCGCTCGCGTGGCGACAGGCGCGACAGCGGGCCGGCAGCTTGTGCTGGCGCGGTGTCCACAACGGGTGCGGTGGATGCGCCGGTGGCCGGTGAGGCCTCTGAGGCCGAAGCCAGGGCCTGCCGGTAGGCCGCCACCAACTTGCCCGTCATCTCCGGCGACACCACCGACTCACCGCGGTGCACGCGCTCGATGGCGTCCACCAGCTCGTTGCCCTCCGCCGTTTTGAGCAGGTAGCCACTGGCGCCGGCCGACAGCGCGCGCGCCAGGTCGTTGGCGTCCTCGCTGACGGTGAGCATCAGCACCTTGGGCGCCGGCTGAGCCGCCAGCAACTGCGGCAAGGCGTCGATGCCGTGCACGCCGGGCAGGTGGTTGTCCAGCAGCACCACATCGGGCTGGTGCTGGGCCACATGGCGCATGGCCTCGCCAGCATCGGCGGCTTCGGCCACCACTGTCACACGTTCGTCACGGGCGAGCAGGGCGGTCAGGCCGCGGCGAAAGAGGGTGTGGTCGTCGACCACGATCAGGCGAATGGGCATGGGGAGTCTGCTTGTCGTTTGATGCAGGGCAAATCCCTGCCGAGGACCGCGCGCTTACGCTGCGCGCAACCCGATGAATGACTGGAATTTTGCGACATGAACGCCATCCCTGACGAACTTGCCGATCTGCTGGCCCGCAGCCCCTTGAAGCCCCTCGAGCTTGGCGGGCGCACCTTGCTGCCCATTTTCCAGGGCGGCATGGGCGTGGGCGTGTCGGGTCACCGGCTCGCCGGCACCGTGGCGAAATGGGGCGGTGTGGGCACGCTGTCCTCGGTGGACCTGCGCCGCCAGCACCCTGATCTGATGGCGCGCACCACCGGCCTGCCGCAGGACGACCGTGCCAAGCAGGCCATCAACGCCGCCAACCTCGAAGCCATCGACCGCGACATCCGCGCTGCCCGCGAGCTCAGCGGCGGCAACGGGCTGCTGGCGCTCAACATCATGCGCGCGGTCACCGAGTACGCCGCCTCCGTCAAGCAGGCGCTGGCCTCTGGCATCGATGCCATCGTGGTGGGCGCTGGCCTGCCGCTGGACCTGCCCGACCTGGCCAGGGAGCACCCCAAGACCCTGCTCATCCCCATCCTGTCGGACGCGCGCGGGGTGCAGCTCATCGTGCGCAAGTGGGAGCGCAAGCAGCGCCTGCCCGACGCCATCGTCATCGAGCATCCCCGCCTGGCCGGTGGTCACCTGGGGGCGGCCAAGGTGGACGACCTGAGCGACACGCGCTTCGATTTCGAGCGTGTCATCCCCGAATGCCTGGCCTTCTTCCGCTCGGCGGGCATCGAAAAGGACATCCCCATCATCGCGGCCGGCGGCATCCGCAGCCTGGCCGACATCCGCCGCGTGCAGGCGCTGGGCGCCGCCGGTGTGCAACTGGGCACGCCGTTCGCCGTGACCGAGGAGGGCGACGCCCACCCCGAGTTCAAGCGCGTGCTGGCCGAGGCCCGTGACGAAGACCTGGCCGAGTTCGTCAGCGTGGCGGGCCTGCCGGCGCGCGCCGTGCGCACCCCCTGGCTCGACGCCTACCTTAAGATCGAGCACAAGCTGCAGGCGGTGGCGCACGTCAAGTCACGCTGTACCAAGGCCTTCGATTGCCTGGCCCAGTGCGGGTTGCGAGACGGCCTGGCCACCTGGGGTCAGTTCTGCATCGACAACCAACTGGCTGCTGCTTTGCGGGGTGACGTGAAAAAAGGCTTGTTTTTCCGTGGGGCGGGGGCGTTGCCCTTCGGCGACCAGATCCGCAGCGTGCGCGAGTTGCTTGAGCGCTTGATGACCGAAGAAGTCGTGGCGGCGTAGGAAGCCGCCCAACCCGGAGCGCCCCGGGTGGTCCTGGCCAGTGCCTAACGTCGTCTGATGCTGCTTGCTGACCGGTCAGCGTGCCGCCTTTGGTTGACGCCTGGCCACCATAGCGTCCGCCAGGGCCCGCAAGGTGGCCTCGCTCAGCTCGGCGGCATGCGGGTAGACCTCGGTTTCTTCCGCCTGGGCGTGTTTGCGGTAGCTCTTGGCAAAGCCATCCACATCGGGTTCAACGCCACCAGGCGAGTGGCCCGCGGCGACCGCCTCCAGCCAGGGTTGCACCTCGGTCCAGCGTTGCCCCAGCGCATCGTGTTCGGCCTGCAGCGCGTCGATGCGGGCGGTCAGCGTGCTCCGATTCAAGCCGCGCAGGGCCACGAACAGGTTGTCGTCTTCGTCGGCGTGGTGCAGTGGCGCGGCCAGCGTGAAGTAGCGCAGCACCGCCTGCGCGGCCTCGCGTGCCTGCTCATCCACGCCCTGTTGACCCACGTGCGCTTGCAGCCGCTGTGCCAGCGTGGTGAAGCGAACGACCTTCTCGTGGCAGGCGCGTAGAAGGGCCATCGGGTCGTCGATGCGTGGCGAGATGGGCTCGGGGCGACGGGGTGCCACCGGCTCGGCGGGTGAGAAAGGCAAGGTGGGCGAGGGCAGCGGAACACTGGACATGTCGGCATTGTCTCGCGCGGGACCATGCGTGCGCACCTTTTCCGCTCAGCGCGCAGGGAGTAGTCCCACCGAAGGATGTTCTCAGCACGCAAGCCTGCCTAGACTCCAGCGCATGCAAACCCCGTTGCCGACCACCCGACTGGTCGACCCGCACGGACGGGTCATCGACTACCTGCGCGTCTCGGTCACCGACCGCTGCGACCTGCGCTGCACCTACTGCCTGCCCCAGGCCTTCAAGGGCTTTGAAGAGCCCGCCAACTGGCTGAGTCACGAGGAGATGGCCCGCCTGGTGGGCCTGTTCGTGGGCCTGGGTGTGGCCAAGGTGCGCCTGACCGGTGGTGAGCCCCTGACGCGCCGCGCCTTGCCCGAGTTGGCCTCGCGTCTGAGCGCCTTGCCAGGCCTGCAAGACTTGTCCCTGTCCACCAACGGTACCCGGCTCGACCGACTGGCACCGGCCTTGCGTGCGGCGGGCGTGCAGCGCCTGAACATCAGCCTCGACAGCCTGGACGCCGATTGCGTCTCGCGCATCACCGGTCGCGATTGCCTGGCCGACGTGCTCGACGGCATCGCTGCGGCGCGCGAAGCCGGTTTCGATCCCATCAAGCTCAACATGGTGGTGCAACCCGGGGTCAATGATCACGAGATCGAGCCCATGATCGACTTCGCATGCCAGCATGGCCTGGTGCTGCGCCTGATCGAGCCGATGCCCGTCGGCGACACCGGCCGGGCCGCGCCCACGTGTGACCTCACCCGTTACACCGAAGCCCTGGCGCAACGTCGGGGCCTGCTGCCCCAGGTGCTTGGTCGTGGCGCCGGCCCTGCCCGCTACTGGCGCCACCCGGCCAGCGGCATGAGCCTGGGCGTCATCACGCCCATGAGCCAGCATTTCTGCGAAGCCTGCAACCGCGTGCGCCTGGGCGTGGACGGCACACTCTACCTCTGCCTGGGGCAGGACGATCAGGTGCCTCTGGGCCGCCTGCTGCGCGATGGTGCCGATGACGATGCCTTGCGCGCGGCCATCCTGCGCGGCATCGCGGCCAAACCCGCGCGGCACGAATTCAACGAACGGCGTGAGAAGATCGTGCGGTTCATGGCCCAGACGGGCGGCTGAGCGCCGCGTCTAGGCCCTTCTCATGGATCGAGCAGGATCCGCTGGACGCCTTGCAACCATGCCCCAACCTCTTTCAGGCGCGACTTCGGGCGATCCCGTCGATGTCTCGGCGGCTTCCCTTTCCGAAGGCGCTCGGCGTCAGACCACCGCCTGGGCGCGCACGTCCAGCCTGACGCTGGCGCGCAAGCTGGCGGCTGTGGGCTGCGTCTTCCTGGCGGTGGCTTTGGCCACGATTGGCCTGTCGATGTGGGTGACGTGGCAGCTCGAAGGTGGCGCGGCAGCCATCAACGAAGCCGGTCGCATGCGCATGCGCTCCTACCAGCTGGCCCTGCACGCACGAGACCTGCGCGCAGGCCTCGATGGCGCGGCCAAGGCACGCATCGGCGATCGCATTGCCGAGCTGGATGCCAGCCTGACCCTGCTGTCGCGTGGCGATCCACAGCGCCCGCTGGCGGTGCCGGGCAGCGAGCCCGTGCAACGCAGCCTGCGTGCGGTCGAAGCCGACTGGCGTCAGTTGCGAGCGCAAGCGATGGCGCGGCAATCCGACCCCTCGCTGCCCGGGGCCCTCGACATCGAACCCTTTGTCGGGCAGGTCGATGACCTCGTCTCCGAAATCGAGCGCCGACTGGAAGCTCGCACCGTGGCCTTGCACACCTTTCAGGTGGTGATGATGGTGCTGGCGGTGATCAGCGCACTGGCCATCTTGTACGCCAGTCACGTGCTGGTGCTGGACCCGGTTGCCCGTTTGCGCAATGCCTTGCGCCGCGTCGAAGAGGGGGACTTCCAGGCTCGGGTGCGCCCCGGGGCCGACGATGAACTGGGCGAGCTGGCCGAAGGCTTCAACCGCATGACCGAGCGCCTGCAGGCCCTGTACGGAGGGCTCGAAGCCAAGGTCAAAGAAAAAACCCGCAAGCTCGAACTCGAGCAGTCGCGTCTGCGTGCGCTCTACGACGTCTCGACCTTCGTGGCGTCGGCCGAAAACCTCTCGGAGCTGGGGCAAGGCTTTGCCCGGCAGATGCGAGGCATTGCCCAGTCAGACGCGGTGGCCATTCGCTGGTCGGACGAGGCCAATGATCGCTATGTGCTGCTGGCCAGCGACAGCCTGCCGCACATCCTGGCCCGCGAAGAGCAATGCGTGCTCACCGGGGACTGCTTTTGCGGTGATCGCCTGCGCGAAGGTGTCATGCCTCGCATGCGCGTCATCCCCATCGTCGCCGAGCCGTCTTTTGGCGGGGGACATGCCGATCACGCCCCTGTGCAGCGCCGTTGCGAGGCTGAGGGCTACACCACCCTGGTGACCCTGCCGCTGTTGCTGCAGCACCGACTGCTGGGCGAGATCGAGCTGTTCTACCGCGGAGAGGTCGCTTTCTCTGACGAAGAGCGCAGCCTATTCGAAGCCCTGGCCAGCCATCTCGCAGGGGCCATGGAAAGCCTGCGCATGGCCGCCCTGGCGCGCGAATCGGCCGTTGCCAGTGAGCGCCGGTTGCTGGCCCAGGAGCTGCACGACTCCATTGCACAATCGCTGGCCTTTTTGAAGATCCAGATGAGCCTGCTGCGCTCGGCCATGGCCCAGGGTGATCAGCCCGGCATCGATGCCGCCATGGCCGAACTCGACACTGGCGTGCGCGAGAGCTACAACGACGTGCGCGAACTGCTGCTGCACTTCCGTGTTCGCACCGACAGCGAACGCCTGGACCTGTCTCTGCGCGAAACGCTGGCCAAGTTCGAGCTGCAATCGGGCATGCGCTGGCAACTCGATTGCCAGGACGATGGTGTGCCCCTGCCGGCCGACATCCAGATCCAGGTGCTGCACATCGTGCAGGAAGCGCTCTCCAACGTGCGCAAGCACGCCCGAGCCACGCAGGTGCACGTGCAGGTCCGCGCCCACCCGATCTGGGAAATCCGCGTGCGCGACGACGGCCAGGGCTTCGAGCCGGGCAGCATCTCGCCCGATGGCACCCATGTGGGCCTGAGCATCATGCGCGAACGCGCCGAGCGCATCGGAGCCAAAGTGGTGGTGCAATCGGGGGTGGAGGGCACCGAGGTCTGCCTGCGCTTGCCGCCAGCCACCTCAGCGATCGTGCACCCTGCTGAAACCTGATCTGACCCAAGGAAAAGAACGTGGCCCAAGGCCCCCAACCCCTGATGTCGCTGGACGAGGCCTGGTCTCGCCTGGCCGATGCCCTGAACACCTGGCCGGCGGCAACCGGTCGCCAGACCTTGCCCACTGACCAGGCCCTCATGCGCGTGCTGGCCGAAGACGTCGTCTCTGACGTGGACGTGCCTCCGCACGACAACAGCGCCATGGACGGCTACGCCCTGCGCCTGAGCGACTGGCAACAGGCCGGTGGCGTGGGCGCGGCCCTGCCGCAGGCACAGCGCATCGCCGCCGGGCAGGTGGGGGCGGCCTTGCCGCCTGGCGCCTGTGCCCGCATCTTCACCGGTGCCCCCATCCCCGGTGGTGCCGACATCGTGGTCATGCAGGAGCACACCGAGCGCCCGTCCCCAGCGGAACCGGGCGCCCCAGTCACCTTCACCCAGCCTGTTCAGTCCGGCCAGAACATCCGCCGCCGAGGCGAGGACATCGCCTGCGGGCAGGTGGTCCTCAGCGCGGGCCGTCGGCTCGGTGCCGCGGCGCTGGGTGTGGCCGCGTCCGTCGGCCGAGCCGAGCTGACGGTGTTCGCTCAGCCGCGCGTGGGCGTGCTCACCACCGGCGACGAACTCGTCATGCCGGGCCAGCCACTGCCACCCGGCGGCATCTACAACAGCAACCGACACACCCTGCTGGGCCTGGCCCGCGCTGCGGGAGCCGAACCGCTTGACCTGGGCACCGTGCCCGACCGCCTCGACACCACCCGCGCTGCCCTGCGCGCCGCGGCCGAGTCCTGTGACCTGGTCATCACCAGTGGCGGCGTGTCGGTCGGTGAAGAAGACCACCTGCGCCAGGCCGTGCTGGCTGAAGGCGGGCTCGATTTCTGGGCCCTGGCCATCAAGCCCGGCAAGCCCTTTGTGTTCGGCTGGTTGCGCCGAGCCGACGGCAGCCGTGCCCTCTACATGGGCCTGCCCGGCAACCCGGTCGCCAGCTTGGTCACTTTCCTGCTGCTGGCCCGTCCGGCCATCGGCTGGCTGGCGGGGGAGGGCTGGCAGCTGCCGCGCGCCATCACGCTGCCAGCGGCTTTCCACTGGCCGAAACCCGACAAGCGGCGCGAGTTCCTGCGCGCCCGCCTCAACGAAGCGGGCGAGCTCGAGCTGTACCCTCACCAGGGGTCGGGCGTGCTCAGCTCGGCCGCCTGGTCCGATGGCTTGGTCGACCTGTCGCCCCAGACCCCTGTGAACCCGGGCGACCGGCTGCGCTGGTTGCCCTGGTCCGAGTTGCTGCACCCCGTGCTCAGCGCTCGTCAGCCCTGAGCTTTGAATGATCCGTCCATGAGCATCACCGTCCGCTATTTCGCTTCAGTCCGCGAGCGCCTGGGCGCGCAAGAGCTCGTTGAGCTGAGCGCGCTGGCTCAGCCCACCGTGGGCGCCTTGCTGACCTGGTTGCAGTCACGCTCCGAGGCGCACGCCCGCGTGCTGGACCCCGATCGCGGCTTGCGCATGGCCTGCAACCAGGCCCTGTGCGAAGCCGACCAAGCCCTGTCGGACGGCGACGAGGTGGCATTCTTCCCGCCGGTGACCGGAGGCTGATGATGGGGCAGGCCGGTTTGACCCGATCACCGCTCACGCTGGAGCAGGCCCTGGCCTGCGTGCGCGTGTCGGCCGAGGATTTCGACCTGAGCACCGAAGTGGCTGCCCTGCGCGCTTGCGACCCGGGTGTGGGTGCGGTGGTCAGCTTCGTGGGTACCGTGCGCGAGTGGCAGGACGCAGCCCAGGCCGCCCCGGCCGCCGTCATGGAGCTGGAGCACTACCCGGGCATGACCGAGCGCAGCATCGCCGAACTCATCGCCCAGGCCAGCCAGCGCTTCAACGTGCGCGGTGTGCGCGTCATCCACCGCGTCGGCCCCCTGGGCATTGGCGAGCAGATCGTGCTGGTGGCGGTCACCTCGGCACACCGACAACAGGCTTTCGACTGCGCCGCCTTCCTCATGGACTGGCTCAAGACCCGCGCGCCTTTCTGGAAAAAGGAGATCGCCGGCTCGGACGCCCGCTGGGTGGACGCGCGCGAAAGCGACGAAGCCGCCGCCCGCCGCTGGCACCAGGCCCCGGACGAGGAGGGCGCAGCATGAGCGGTGGGATGCTGGGGTGGCCGCCGGCCGTGGCCGTGGCCGTGGGGGCCGCAGCAGGCGCCTTGTTGCGCTGGCAGGCGGGCGTGTGGTTCAACCCGCTGTGGGGTGGCTTTCCGCTGGGCACCTTGTTCGTCAACCTGGTGGGCGGCCTGTGCATCGGCCTGACCCTGGCCTGGCTGGGGCGCCACCCAGACGAAGGCCTGCGCCTGCTGCTGGTGACCGGGTTGCTGGGCGGCTTCACCACTTTCTCCGCGTTTTCTGCCGAATCGCTGGCCTTGCTGGAGAAAGGCGACCTGGGTGGGGCCTTGTTTCACACCCTGGCGCACGTGATCGGTGCCCTCGCGTGTGCAGCATTGGGCGCCCGGCTCATGCGGGCATGGTTGACCTGAGTTCCCCTTTGCGCCCGGACATGGGATGATCCAAATCGCATGTCCGTCATCGACGTCCACACCTGTTACGCCCTGGCGGGCGCCGGCTCGCTGATCGGCCTGGGGCTGATCATGTTGGTGCGAACCGAGCACCCCCGCATCCGCCGCGCGCTGCTGCTGTACCGGGCGGCGTTCCTGTGCCTGTCGGCTTTCCTGGTGGTGCTGGTGACCCCGCCTGAGCACATGCGCGAAGTCTGGCGTCACGGGGTGGGGGTGTGCGCCACGGGCGTCACCCTGCTGGCTTGGGGGTTCCGAGAGCTCAACGGCGAACGCACGCCCCTCTCGGTGGGCCTGTTGCTGGCCATCGGGTCGGGGTGCCTGCTTTGGTTCGGCGGTGGGGTGCTGAGCCCGGCGCACTACCAGTTGCTGGTGGCCCTGGTGCTGGCGGCCATTGCCGTTGGCACCTTGCTGGACCAGGGGCGGGTGCTGTTGCGCTCCCAGGAGCCGCGCCTCAGTGGTGAATGGGCCTTGTTGTTCACGGCTTTCCTGTTCTCGCTGGACTGGGTGATGGTGCTGGCCTACTCATGGGACCATCCCGGGCCTTACCCGCCGCATTTGCTGCTGGCCCCCGACTGGCTGATGGCGCCGTCGGCCATGGGCATCGCCTTGCTGCCGTTGTCGGTGGCGGCCATCGTTTTTGCCACCATCAACGACCGGCTTTACCAACAGGTTCACCACCGCTCCCTGTCTGACGATCTCACCGGCATCTTGTCGCGCCGTGGGCTGCGCGAGCACGGGCAGCGCCTGCTCGCCAGCCAGCCTGCCAACAGCCTGGGCGTGGCGCTGCTCATGATCGACATCGACCACTTCAAATCCATCAACGACCGCCATGGTCACCCGGTGGGAGACGAGGTGTTGCGCCACGTCACCCAGGTGCTTTCGGAGCACCTGCGCGACGACGCCCTGCTGGCGCGCTACGGCGGTGAGGAGTTCACGGTCATGCTGCCCCTGAGGGCTGCTGAGGACGCTCAGGTGGTGGCCGAGCGCCTGCGGCAGGTGGTCGAGGCTCGCCCCTGCCATGCCGAGGTGGGCGACAGCAGCGTGACGATCGCTGTCACCATCAGCGTGGGCGTTGCCTTTCACCACCGCACCCGCCCGCTGGAAGAAGCCCTGTCACGGGCCGATGCCAGGCTCTACGATGCCAAGCAGGCAGGGCGCAACCGGGTCAGCAGCGAAAGCCTGGCGATCTGATCTGGCGCAAACCTGAGGTGCCTGGGCCGCGGCCGGGGCTTGAAAACCGCCTCGTGCCCTCCATCTGCGCAGCAATCGGCTGATCAACTCGGCCTCAGCACACCAGGAGAGCCCCATGCGACTCGACAAACTCACCTCCACCTTTCAGGAAGCCCTGACCGAGGCCCAGAGCCTGGCGGTCACGCGCGACAACCCCTACATCGAGCCGGCCCACATCCTGCTGGCCATGCTCCGCCAGGACGACGGCCCACGCGCGCTGCTGGAAAAGGCCGGGGTCAAGGTGGCCCCGCTGGCCACCGCCCTGGAAAAGGGCCTCGACAAGCTGCCCCAGGTGCAAGGCGCCGAGCAGGTGCAGGCAGGCCGCGACACCGTCAGCCTGCTGCAAGGGGCCGAGAAAGAAGCCCACAAGGCCGGCGACGCCTACATCGCCGCCGAGATGTTCCTGCTGGCCCTGTGCGATCACAAGGGCGACACTGCGGTCACGGCCCGCGACTTCGGCTTGACCCGCAAGTCGCTGGAAGCCGCCATCAAGTCCGTTCGTGGCGACCAGAAGGTCGACAGCCCCGAAGCCGAGGGCCAGCGCGAGTCTTTGAAGAAGTACACCCTCGACCTCACCGAGCGCGCCCGCGCCGGCAAGCTCGACCCGGTCATCGGCCGCGACGAGGAAATCCGCCGTGCCATCCAGGTGCTGCAGCGACGTTCCAAGAACAACCCCGTGCTCATCGGTGAGCCCGGCGTGGGCAAGACCGCCATCGTCGAAGGCCTGGCCCAGCGCATCGTGGCTGGCGAGGTGCCCGACTCGCTCAAGAACAAGCGCGTGCTGGTGCTCGACATGGCCTTGCTGCTGGCCGGCGCCAAGTACCGTGGCGACTTCGAAGAGCGCCTCAAGAACGTGCTCAAGGAAGTGGCCAAGGACGAAGGCCAGACCATCATGTTCATCGACGAGATCCACACCATGGTGGGGGCGGGCAAGGCCGATGGCGCGATGGACGCGGGCAACATGCTCAAGCCGGCCTTGGCTCGCGGTGAGTTGCACTGCATCGGCGCCACCACGCTGGACGAATACCGCAAGTACATCGAAAAGGACGCTGCGCTGGAGCGCCGCTTCCAGAAGATCCTCGTGGGCGAGCCGACGGTGGAGGCCACCATCGCCATCCTGCGCGGCCTGCAGGAAAAGTACGAGGTGCACCATGGTGTGGAGATCACCGACCCGGCCATCGTGGCCGCGGCCGAGCTCTCCAACCGCTACATCACCGACCGCTTCCTGCCCGACAAGGCCATCGACCTGATTGACGAGGCCGCAGCCAAGATCAAGATCGAGATCGACTCCAAGCCCGAGGCGCTGGACCGCCTGGATCGCCGCCTCATCCAGCTCAAGATCGAGCGCGAAGCCGTCAAGCGCGAGAAGGACGAAGCTTCCATCAAGCGCCTGGGTTTGATCGAAGAGGAAATCACCAAGCTGCAGAAGGAATACGCCGACCTCGAAGAAGTCTGGAAAGCCGAGAAGGCCCAGGCCCAGGGCTCGGCCACGGTCAAGGAGGAGATCGACCGCATGCGCTTTCAGATCGAGGAGCTCAAGCGCAAGGGCGATTTCAACAAGGTCGCTGAGCTGCAGTACGGCAAGCTGCCCGAGCTGGAAAAGAAGCTCAAGGACGCGCAGGACAAAGAAAACGCCAAGGGCGCCGGTGCCAATGGCAAGCCCACGTTGCTGCGCACGCAAGTCGGCGCCGAAGAGATCGCCGAGGTCGTGGCGCGCGCCACCGGCATCCCCGTGAGCAAGCTCATGCAGGGCGAGCGTGACAAGCTGCTGGCCATGGAAGACAAGCTGCACGAGCGCGTGGTGGGGCAGGAAGAGGCCATCGTGGCCGTGAGCGACGCCATCCGCCGCTCGCGAGCCGGCCTGTCCGACCCCAATCGCCCTTACGGCTCCTTCCTGTTCCTCGGCCCCACGGGCGTGGGCAAGACCGAGCTGTGCAAGGCCCTGGCCGGCTTCCTGTTCGACAGCGAAGAGCACCTCATCCGCATCGACATGAGCGAGTTCATGGAGAAGCATTCGGTCAGCCGCCTGATCGGCGCGCCCCCGGGCTACGTGGGCTACGAAGAGGGCGGCACGCTGACCGAGGCCGTGCGCCGCAAGCCCTACAGCGTGGTGCTGCTAGACGAGGTCGAGAAGGCCCACCCTGATGTGTTCAACGTGCTGCTGCAGGTGCTCGACGATGGCCGCCTGACCGACGGCCAAGGTCGCACCGTGGACTTCAAGAACACCGTCATCGTGATGACCTCCAACCTGGGCTCGCACCACATCATGCAGATGGCGGGGCAGCCTTCGGAGGACATCAAGGACGCGGTGTGGGTCGAGGTCAAGCAGCACTTCCGTCCCGAGTTCTTGAACCGCATCGACGAGGTGGTGGTGTTCCACGCGCTGGACATGGCCAACATCCAGTCGATCGCCAAGATACAGCTCAAGGGCCTGGAGGGCCGCCTGGCTCAGCTGGAGATGAAGCTCGACGTGTCGCCCGAAGCACTCGCCGAGCTGGCCAAGGTCGGGTTCGATCCGGTGTTCGGTGCGCGGCCCTTGAAGCGCGCCATCCAGCAGCGCATCGAGAACCCGGTGGCCAAGCTGATCCTGCAAGGGCGGTTCGGGCCGAAGGATGTCATCCCCGTGAAGGTGGATGCGGAGGGCAACTTCGGGTTCGAGCGGACGGTGCATTGACGCGAATCACCCCCCGCGCTCCCCTCCAAGCGCGGGGTTCGGCTTTTTGGCCGAGCCTCAGCCCCTTCAGTTGCCTTTACATTTCGCACGCAAATGTATCGATTCCAACAGGAGGAAAGCATGATCCGCATCCGTTCGGTCGCCCTGGCTTGTGCCCTGGTCGCCGCCACCCTTCCCGCGTTCGCAGCGTCGTCGGCCTCGGCCTCGATCAGCAACATCCAGTTCCAAGTGATCGACCTGACTCCCACGGACGCTTCCGTGAGTGGCTTCAGCTTGGCCAGCCTGCCTGGCTCCCTGTCGTTCAACCTGTCCGATTCCTCGCAATCTGCGAGCGAGTCCTACAACTACAGCCGCAACGGGCTGGGCACCTACACCAAGACGGCCTCCGGTGACCTGGACACGGTCTCCGCCAGCCTGTCGGTCGGCCTGAACAGCCTGTCGGTTCAAGGCGAGGCGGGTGGTCCCGGCACGTCTTACAGCGCCTCTGTCAGCAGCAACGGCAGCAGCTACTACTACAACGGCAGCATCAAGCTGTCGGCCCAATCGGTGTTGATCATCACGGCCGACGCCCTGGTCAAGGCTTCGGCGACCAACCCTTCTGCCTGCTCGAGCATCTACTATTACTGCGACAACACCGAGTCGGCTTCTTCGTCGACCTGGATGAACCTCAGCTACAGCCTGCCGACGCCGGCCGGTTCGGTCTCGGGCAACTCCAACAACAACCTGAGCACCAACGCCAACGCGCGTGGTGAGTACAGCTACCAGACCTACCAAGGCTACGACTACTCGAAGCCGGATTGGTACAACTACCCCATCTATTCGACGGTCGTGGTGCCTGCTTTCGAGCAGACCCTCAGCGACTCGCGTCAGTTCTATGCCGTGTTCGCCAACACGAGCAACACCGAGCAGACGGCCTACTTCAACATCGGCGCTCAGATCAATGGCCGCGCCTCCACGGCCCTGCCGATCAACCTGACTCCGGTGCCCGAACCCGGCACGTGGGCCCTGGCCCTGGCCGGCCTGGGTCTGATGGCCGTGGCCCGTCGTCGCGCGCGCTGACCGGCTGCGTGCCCTCGAAAAGCCATCTTCGGGTGGCTTTTTTCATGGTGATGACCGGTCCTTTACTTGAGCGCTTTTGCATCCAGGTTTCACGCACACGGGTGTTGCGTGCGGTGTCAGCGGAGCTCAGCCGCGCAACCACCCTTGTCGCCTCGCCAGTTTGCGACCCAGCAAGCTGAAGGCGATCACCCCCAGCAGGTTCGCCAGGACGTCCAGGAGGTCTGGTGACCGGGTCGCGGTGAACAGCTCAGACACGGTTGGTCTGCGCGATCACCCACGCGATCAAGGCCATCAACAACGCGGTAGGCACGACACGAATCATGGTTCAGTGGCCTCGTGCTTGCGAACGCGCTGCGGGATGCGCCACGTCTCGCCGATCGCTGCGGCCTTGAAACGCTCGCTGGGCAAGGCGTGGGCGTGCAATGCACGAGCCAGGGCCCTGAGCGGCTCGTCCAGTGCCTCATCCGTGAGTTGAAACGTGCCCCAGTGCACCGCCAGCGCCCGTTTGCAGCCGATGTCGTGAAAGATCTGAACCGACTCATCGGGGTTCACGTGCTGGTCCTTCATGAACCAGCGCGGCTCGTATGCGCCGATGGGCAGCAAGGCGAGGTCGAAGCCGCCACCGTTTTCCGGTGTGTGGTCGCGGGCAAAGTGCCGGCGGATGTCGACGAAGTCCTTCGAGTAACCCGTGTCCCCGGCGAAGTAGACGTGACAGTCTGGTGAACGAATGACGAAGCCACCCCAGAGGCTGCGCAATGCATCCGTTGCCGTGCGTGCCGACCAGTGCTGGGCCGGCACCAAGGTCACCGGGATGCGGGCGCGGTGCTCGGTGGCTTCCAGCACGTGGGTGTCCCACCAGTCGAGCTCGACCACGCGGTGCATGCCGCGCCGCGCGAACCAGTGCTTGTGACCCAGAGGGCAGATCACCAGCGGTGCGCCTCCAGCCTGTTGTTTGAGGGCCAGCATCGAGCCTTCATCGAGGTGGTCATAGTGGTTGTGCGACAGCAGCACCACGTCGATGTGCGGCAGTTCACCGAGCTGCAGCCCCGGAGGCGTGTGCCGCTTCGGGCCAGCCCATTGCACCGGAAAACATCGCTCCGAGAACACCGGGTCGGTCAGGATGTTGAGCCCGCCCACCTGCAGCAGCACGGTGATGTGCCCGATCCAGGTCGCCGCCGGTTGCATGGCCAGTCCTGCCTTGGCGTTGGCGTGGATGAAGGTCAGGTCGGCCTTTATCACTGGAATTGGCTGTTGCAGGGGCTTGGGGTGCCCCGCGCGCCAGGCCTCCCAACGCCAGCGCAGGAGCTCGTGCCAGCGCTTGCCCCGAAACGACTGGTAATTGTTCTGAAAACCGTCAGGTCGGTGATGCTTCTTTGCAGGGTTGAAGTGCGGGTTCTTCATGCGGCGCATCTTATGCGCGCCAGGTCAACCGCGCTGCGCGCCGGGCATCACGCCCGCAAGGTGTAGGCCTCGGCCAGCGAGCGGCGAACGCGTTTGTAGTCGCGCCAGTTGAAGCCGCGCAAGAACGAGACGGCGGTCAGCGCACCCATGCGAAACAGGCGCAGCTTGGTTTCGTCGTTCATCGTGAAGTCCAGCCAGCTGATGTCCTCGGTGTCGATGTAGGCGACCAGCCTGCTGTGGTCGGGGTTCTGTTTGATGAATTCGGCGTCCATCGCGTGGCGAGCGGTGTTGAAGGACTGGCTGAACACCTTCATCACGCCAGGGATGTCGTGCTTGTGTTCATCCCATTGCAGTTTCACGCCGAAGGTTGGCCGCAACGGCACGCGGTTTCTGATGTGAAAGGCGTCGATGGGAAAGTTGGACAACACGCCTCCGTCAACGAAATGGTGGACGGCGGGCAGGAAGTCGCCTTCATAGCAGCGCTCAGGCCATTCCTGGCCACGCCAAAGGGGGCGGGCTTCGTCGGCAGGCAGGGACTTCACCTTGAAGGTGCTGAAGAAGCCCGGGATCGACATCGACGCCCGCGCGAAGTCGGCCACGTTCACCTGGTCGGGCTGATGCCAGTACATCGCTGCCATCTGGGGCAGGTGCACCTTGGTCTCGGTGGAAATGTCCGCAGCCACCACGCACAGTTGATCGGGGTTGTGCCGGCGAAGCAGGACCCGCGTGCCATTGACCACCTCCCAGATCGGTGCGTCCGGTACGTGGTGAAAGTCGCTGGGGTCGGCTTGAGGGCTTACCAGCAGGGCTGGCAGGTCGTTCATGCGCACGCGCAATTGCTGCACCGTCAGCGGCTGGCCACCGTTCATGTCGCGCAGCAAGTTTTCCATCCAGCGGTGAAAGACCTCGCCGCGGTTGAGCGCATGGATGGCGTGCAGGTTGTCCAGCACCTGACTGGCCTTCCACAACTTGTTGATCGAGCTGGAGTCGTCATCGAGCCAGGTGCGCAGCCCGGTCAAAGCGTCCTTGTCGCCATCCTTGTGACCATCGACGAAGTCGGCCATGGGCATGTTTGCCAGCGCGCCAATGAGCCTTTCGACGCGGAGCTCGCCCGGGCGGTTGGCGGCAGCCAGCGCGATCGCAGAGATGGCGCCTGCGGACGTGCCGCCAATGCCGATGAAGCGCAAGCCGACCTGTTCCAGCACATGCAGGTAGCCCAGCAGGGCCAAGCCCAGCGTGCCGCCCCCTTCCATCACGATGTCGATGTACTGGTTCCCCTGGCAGTCGAGCACATCGCTGTACTCGCCCAGGCGCAAGCCCTCGATGGCTGGCGTCAGGTCCTGGATCTGAGCCAGGAAGTCCGCTGCGGCAAGGTTCGACATGGCGCTCTCCCGTTGTTGGCTTGGAGGCTGCAACGCTAGGCCTGCGGGGCGCACTCTTCCATCCCTAGGGTGCAAGGCCGAGTTTTCATCGTCCCGTCAAATGGAAAAGGGCCCCAGGTGGGGCCCTTCGTCGTGGTGGCTTCCCCTGCTCGGGCAGGGGAGGGCCTCAAGCCACGGTCACCGGGATCTTGCCGATTTTGGCTTGCCAGGTCTTGGGCCCTTCGATGTGGGCGCTGGTGCCGCCGGCGTCCACGGCCACGGTCACGGGCATGTCCACCACGTCGAACTCGTATATGGCTTCCATGCCCAGGTCTTCAAAGCCCACGACTTTGGCGCCCTTGATGGCCTTGGAGACCAGGTAGGCCGAACCGCCCACGGCCATCAGGTAAGCCGACTTGTGCTTCTTGATGGACTCGATGGCGACGGGGCCGCGCTCGGCCTTGCCCACCATCGAGATGAGGCCAGTCTTTTCCAGCATCATGTCGGTGAACTTGTCCATGCGGGTGGCGGTGGTGGGGCCGGCGGGGCCGACGACCTCGTCGCGCACCGGGTCGACCGGGCCCACGTAGTAGATGACGCGGTTGGTGAAGTCCACGGGCAGCTTCTCACCCTTGGCCAACATGTCCTGGATGCGCTTGTGGGCGGCGTCGCGGCCGGTCAGCATCTTGCCGTTGAGCAGCAGGGTCTGGCCTGGCTTCCAGCTGGCGACTTCGTCCTTGGTCAGCGTGTTGAGGTCAACGCGCTTGGATTTGTTGTAGTCGGGTGCCCAATGCACGTTGGGCCACAGGTCCAGGCTGGGCGGGTCCAGGTAGACCGGGCCGCTGCCGTCCATCACGAAGTGGGCGTGGCGGGTTGCCGCGCAGTTCGGGATCATGGCGATCGGCTTGGAGGCCGCGTGCGTGGGGTAGGTCTTGATCTTGACGTCCAGCACCGTGGTCAGGCCGCCCAGGCCTTGCGCGCCGATGCCCAGGGCGTTGACCTTCTCGTACAACTCGATGCGCAGCTCTTCGAGCTTGTTCTGCGGGCCACGCTCGAGCAGCTCGTACATGTCGATGTCGTCCATCAACGATTCCTTGGCCAGCAGGGCGGCCTTCTCGGCCGTGCCACCAACGCCGATGCCCAGCATGCCGGGCGGGCACCAGCCAGCGCCCATGGTCGGCACGGTCTTGAGCACCCAGTCGACGATGTTGTCGGACGGGTTGAGCATGTAGACCTTGGACTTGTTCTCCGAGCCACCACCCTTGGCCGCGACCGTCACGTCGACCTTGTCGCCGGGCACCAGCTCCATGAAGACCACGGCCGGCGTGTTGTCCTTGGTGTTTTTGCGCTCGAAGATCGGGTCGGAGAGCACCGAGGCGCGCAGCTTGTTGTCCGGGTTGTTGTAGCCACGGCGCACGCCTTCGTCGACGGCGTCCTGGATGCTGCGGGCGCCGAAGCCTTCCCACTTCACGCCCATGCCGATCTTCAGGAACACGTTGACGATGCCGGTGTCCTGGCAGATGGGGCGGTGCCCTTCGGCGCACATGCGCGAGTTGGTCAGGATCTGCGCGATCGCATCTTTCGCTGCGGGCGACTCTTCGCGCTCGTAAGCACGCGCCAGGTGGGTGATGTAGTCGGCCGGGTGGTAGAAGGAGATGTATTGCAGCGCGGCTGCGACGCTTTCAACGAGGTCGTCGTGGCGAATGGTCGTCATGGCAGGGGCCTTTGTGGGGCAAAAGTGAGGCTGGGTGGTGGGGGCAAAAAACAGCCGACATTGTGCCAAGGTCTGGCCGAGGGGGCGCGGGTGCTTCGCAGCTCAGTTTCGTCGCCAGAGCAAGTGAACCGTCGCGAAGCCCAGTGCCGCGCTCGCTGTTGCCAGCATCAACAGGCCGGTCATCAGGGGTGTGCCGTGCGCAATGGCCCAGTTCAGGCCCTGGCCCAGCCAGTGGGAGGCGTCGCTCATCAGCCAGCTCAGGTCCAGCGCATCGGGCAACACACGCTCGCCAATCTGGTATGCCGCGTAATAAATCGGCGGCACCGTCAGTGGGTTGGTCACCAGGGTGCAAGCCGCGCTCACGGGCACGTTGCCACGCACCACCACCGAGGCGGCCACGGCAAACAAAATCTGCGCCACCGGCATGAGCAGGCCCATGAACAGCCCGGCGGCCACCCCACGTGCCACGCCATGGCGATCCAGGCACCACAGGCGGTCGTCTTGCAGGTGCGGGCGCACGGGGGCCATCCATGGCGACGCCAGGATCTGGTCCTTGCCGGGCGCCTGGCGTCGCACCTTGGCCCAGCTCGTGCGGGTCTTGCGGCGCGTCAGCGTGCCGGCCTTGCGAAGCGATGTCCTCATCGTGTGGTGGCGTCAGTGATTTTCGTGCCCCGAGGCCGCATGGTGCAGCAGCTTGTCGGTGTAGGCAATGGCCATGGCCGAGAACAGGAACGCGATGTGGATCACGGTCTGGGCGATCAGCACCTTGTCCGTGTAGTTCTGCGCGTTGATGAAGGTTTTCAACAGGTGGATCGAAGAGATGCCGATGATGGCCGTGGCCAGCTTGACCTTGAGCACCGATGCGTTCACATGATCCAGCCATTCAGGCTGGTCGGGGTGATCATCGAGGTTCATGCGCGAGACAAAGGTCTCGTATCCGCCGACGATCACCATGATCAGCAGGTTGGAAATCATCACCACGTCGATCAGGCCCAGCACCACCAGCATGATGGTGGTCTCGGTGAGGTGCTTGGGACCGTGGTCGGCGGGCTGGCCGGTGGCATGGAAAATGGCCAGCAGTGCTTCCTGGCTGCCAAAGGCTGCCTCGATCAAGTGAACCAATTCCACCCAGAAATGGAACACGTACACGCACTGGGCCAGGATCAGACCGATATAAAGCGGCAATTGCAGCCAACGGCTGGCAAAAATAAAAGAAGACAAGGCATTGACCTTTTTGGGGGGCTGGGTCGGTTTCATGCTGACCTTGGGGGTAATTCCGAAGTAACAAATTCTAGAGTTAGTAGCATGGTCTTGGATTGGCAAGGTGAACGCCCAAAGCGTAACCGCCCGGCCAATTCGACAAGCGTGTGCCACAAGCACCGTCCATCAGGAGCCCTGCCATGACTGGCAATCAAACCAACAACCCGACCCACGACCTCTACCCCCCGCCCTCCGCTTTCGCCCAAGCCGCACACATCGGCAGCCGGCAAGCCTACGACAAGCTGGTCGACGAAGCCCAGCAAGACCACACGGCCTACTGGGGCCGCCTCGCCAAGGAATTCCTCAGCTGGCACAAGCCCTTCACCCGGGCGCTCGACGAGAGCAACGCCCCGTTCTACAAGTGGTTCGACGACGGCCTCATCAACGCCTCGTACAACTGCCTTGACCGACACGTCGAGGCCGGTCTTGGAGACCGCACAGCCATCATCTTCGAGGCCGACGACGGCCAGGTCAGCCAGGTGTCCTACCGCGACCTGCTGGCCCGCGTCTGCCAACTGGCCAATGCCCTGAAAGCACAAGGTGTGAAAAAGGGCGATCGCGTGGTGCTGTACCTGCCCATGTCGGTCGAGGGCGTCGTGGCCATGCAGGCCTGCGCTCGCATTGGCGCCACCCACTCCGTCGTTTTCGGCGGCTTCTCGGCCCAGAGCCTGCGTGACCGCATCGAGGACGCTGGCGCCGTCATGGTCATCACCGCCGACGAGCAGGTGCGTGGCGGCAAGACCCTGCCGCTCAAGGCCATCGTCGACGAGGCCCTCGGCATGGGTGGCTGCGACAGCATCAAGCAGGTCATTGTTTTCCGCCGCACCGGCGGCAAGGTGGCTTTCAACGCCGGCCGCGACGTGTGGATGCACGAGGTCATGGCCGCGCAGCCAGCTTACTGCGCACCCGAGTGGGTCGAGGCCGAGCACCCGCTGTTCCTGCTCTACACCTCGGGCTCCACCGGCAAGCCCAAGGGCGTGCAGCACAGCACTGGCGGCTACCTGTTGCACGCGGCGCTGACCATGAAGTGGACCTTCGACTACAAGCCGTCGGACGTCTTCTGGTGCACGGCCGACATCGGCTGGGTCACGGGCCACACGTACGTGGCTTACGGCCCGCTGGCCAACGGCGGCACGCAGCTCGTGTTCGAAGGCGTGCCCACCTACCCGGATGCCGCGCGCTTCTGGCGCATGCTCGAAAAGCACAAGGTCACGATCTTCTACACGGCGCCGACCGCCATCCGCGCGCTCATCAAGGCCGCCGAGTCGGCTGCCGAAGTGCACCCGCGCAACTTCGACCTCACCAGCCTGCGCCTGCTGGGCACGGTGGGCGAGCCCATCAACCCGGCCGCCTGGGAGTGGTACCACCGCGAGATCGGTGGCGGCCGCTGCCCCATCGTCGACACCTTCTGGCAGACCGAAACCGGTGGCCACATGATCACGCCGCTGCCCGGCGCCCATGCGCTCACGCCCGGTTCGTGCTCGCTGCCTTTCCCTGGCATCGACGCTGCCGTGGTCGACGAGACCGGCAAGGAAGTGCCGTGGGGGCAGGGTGGCGTGCTGGTGGTGCGCAAGCCCTGGCCTTCGATGATCCGCAACATCTGGGGCGACGCCGAGCGCTTCAAGAAGAGCTACTACCCGGCTGACTTCGGTGGCAAGTACTACCTGGCGGGCGACGGCGCCATCCGCGACGCGCAAACGGGCTACTTCACCATCACCGGCCGCATCGACGACGTGCTCAACGTCTCGGGGCACCGCATGGGCACGATGGAGATCGAGTCTGCGCTGGTGTCGCACCCGCTGGTGGCCGAAGCCGCCGTGGTCGGGCGCCCGGATGACCTCACCGGCGAAGCCATTTGTGCCTTCGTGGTGCTCAAGCGCCCCCGTCCGGAAGGCGAAGAGGCCAAGAAGCTCGCCAACGAGTTGCGCAACCACGTCGGTCAGGAGATAGGCCCGATCGCCAAGCCCAAGGACATCCGCTTTGGCGACAACCTGCCCAAGACCCGCTCCGGCAAGATCATGCGGCGCCTGCTGCGTGTGATCGCCAAGGGCGAGGACGTCACCCAGGACACCTCGACGCTGGAGAACCCGGCGATCCTGGAGCAGCTCGCCAAGAGCAACTGACGCTGCCGCGTCGTGCATGAAATCCGGCCCGCCTGAAAAGGTGGGGCGGGTTTTGTCGTGTCCGTGATTCAAACGTTTGAACTGTGTCTGCCCATTCCCGAGCGACAGGTTTTCGCACGGTCGTTCAATTTGAGAAATCTTGTTATCTGATTGGTTTGCGGGGTTAACCAACAGAAATCACGCAAAACCCCACCCCCCTAGCATTCCCCCTCATACAAAACTTCACACAGCCCACTAGATTGAGGGGGGGACAGCGCCACAAGCGCGGTCCAACACCGCAATGACGAGGAGCTTTTGACATGGCTACAACCAGCGTTTCGAACGCCCCGATGACCGCCGAGGAAAAGAAGGTGATTTTCGCCTCCAGCCTTGGCACGGTTTTCGAGTGGTATGACTTTTACTTGTACGGTTCTTTGGCGGCCATCATCGCCAAACAGTTTTTTGCCGGGCTGGACCCCACGTCGGCATTCATTTTTGCCTTGCTGGCTTTTGCCGCAGGTTTCATCGTCCGTCCCTTTGGCGCGCTGGTTTTCGGTCGCCTGGGCGACATGATCGGTCGCAAGTACACCTTCTTGGTCACCATCTTGCTGATGGGCGCCTCGACGTTCATCGTCGGCATCCTGCCCAACTACGCCTCCATCGGCGTGGCTGCGCCGGTGATCCTCATCATCCTGCGTCTGCTGCAAGGCCTGGCGCTGGGCGGTGAGTACGGTGGCGCCGCCACTTACGTGGCCGAGCACGCGCCTCACGGCCGCCGTGGTGCCTACACCGCCTGGATCCAGACCACGGCCACGCTGGGTCTGTTCCTGTCGCTGATCGTGATCCTGACCACCCGCACCATGATCGGCGAAGAAGCCTTCGCTGACTGGGGCTGGCGCGTGCCGTTCATCGTCTCGCTGGCTCTGCTGGGCATCAGCGTGTGGATCCGCATGAGCATGAACGAGTCGCCGGCCTTCAAGAAGATGAAGGCTGAAGGCAAGACTTCGAAGGCCCCGCTGACCGAATCCTTCGGCCAGTGGCGCAACCTGAAGATCGTGATCCTGGCCCTGGTCGGTCTGGTCGCGGGTCAGGCTGTGGTTTGGTACACCGGTCAGTTCTACGCCTTGTTCTTCCTGACGCAGACGCTGAAGGTCGATGGCGCAACGGCCAACATCCTGGTCGCGATGTCCCTGCTGATCGCCACCCCGTTCTTCGTGGTGTTCGGCTCGCTGTCGGACAAGATCGGCCGCAAGCCCATCATCCTGGCGGGCTGCCTGATCGCGGCGCTGACCTACTTCCCGCTGTTCAAGGCGCTGACCCACTACGCCAACCCCGACCTGGAAAAGGCCCAGACCTCCGCTCCGGTGACCCTGGTTGCTGATCCGGCCGAGTGCTCGTTCCAATTCAACCCGACGGGCACGGCGAAGTTCACCAGCTCCTGCGACATCGCCAAGCAACTGCTGGCCACCGGCTCGGTCAACTACGAGAACGTGGCGGGCCCTGCTGGTTCGACCGCCGTGATCAAGGTGGGTGAAGTGGCCATCAACAGCTACTCGCCGACCAAGGTCACCGACGCCGACGTGCCGGCCGCCAAGGAAGCCGCTGCCAAGGCCAACGACGCTGCCATCGCCAAGGTCGCCGAAGCCAAGGCCGCAACCGGTGCCGACGCCGCCACCAAGCTCAAGGACGCCGAGAAGGCCGCCAAGGAGGCCGCCGCCGCCCTGGCTGCGTTCGACAAGGACCCGAAGGCTGCGGCAGCCAAGGTCATCGACGGCCAGTTCAAGAAGGCCGTCACCGGCGAGCTCAAGAAGGCCGGCTACCCCGCCAAGGCAGACCCTGCCAAGGTGAACAAGCCGATGATCGTGGCCATCCTGACCATCCTGGTGATCTACGTGACCATGGTCTACGGCCCGATCGCCGCCATGCTGGTGGAGATGTTCCCGACCCGCATCCGCTACACCTCGATGTCCCTGCCGTACCACATCGGCAATGGCTGGTTCGGCGGCCTGCTGCCGACCACGGCCTTTGCCATCGTGGCCCAGACGGGCAACATCTACAACGGCCTGTGGTACCCGATCATCATCGCCATGGTCACCTTCGTGATCGGCCTGCTGTTCGTGCGTGAAACCAAGGACGTGGACATCTACGCCGGCGACTGATTTCTGCGCCGATGCCCTGCCGGATCACAAGTCCGGCAGGCCTGCCCAGGCTGATCCGCCAGGGCACTTCGGACGGATGACTCCGTGCAAACTCAAAGGCCCCGCATCGCGGGGCCTTTTTCGTGGGCGAGCGCCTCAGCCGCGGCGTGACGAAATCACTTGGTTGCCAGGATCCAGGTCACGAGTTGCTTGGCCTCGGCTTCGTTGACCTGACCTTGTGCGGGCATGGGCCCCATGGGCATGTTCCAGACGCCGCCACCACCCTTGCGAACCTTGGCCGCGAGTTGCTCGACGGCCTTTTTGTTGCCCTTGTATTTTTTGGCGATGTCGGCAAAAGAGGGGCCCACCACCGCCTTGTTGACCTGGTGGCAGGCCAGGCAGGCCTTCTGGCGGGCGAGGTCTTCGCTGGCGTGGGCCGGTGCGAGGGCGCTCAGGGTCATCAGCGCAGCGCCCAGCAGGGCGGGGGCGAGGGGGCGCGTCAAGGTGCGGGAAATCGTCATCGCAGCAAACATCCGGGGTCTCCTGTGCAAGAAGGTGATTTATAAACGCAGCAGGGCCGATTTCGGACGACCGCCTGGGGGCGGTGTGCCACAGGCCAACAAAGGTGAATGACTCATGTGGTTCGTGGCAATCGGCGTCGCCATGCTGGTGATGAACCTGGCCGGCATCGGTCCGGTGGGCGAGTGGGCCTGGGCAGGATTCGGCAAGGCCTGGTTCATCCTGGTGCCTTTTGGGCTGGCCGTGGTCTGGTGGGGCTGGTCCGACGCGTCCGGTCACACCCAGCGCAAGGCCATGGAAAAGGTGGACGCCAAGCGCGAAGCCCGTCGGCAGAAAGCCCTGGACGCACTGGGTTTGCAGAAGCCGGGGCGCCGTCGCTGACCAGGGTGGGGGCTTAGAATCGCGGGTTCCCCATACCGCGCTTTCCGGAGCCCCTCATGCCCCAATACCGTTCCCGCACCTCGACCGCCGGCCGCAACATGGCGGGTGCACGCGCCCTGTGGCGCGCCACCGGCATGAAGGACGGTGACTTTGAAAAACCCATCATCGCCATCGCCAACAGCTTCACGCAGTTTGTGCCTGGCCACGTGCACCTGAAGGACCTGGGTCAGCTGGTCGCGCGTGAAATCGAAGCCGCTGGCGGCGTGGCCAAAGAGTTCAACACCATCGCGGTGGACGACGGCATTGCCATGGGCCACGGGGGCATGCTGTATTCGCTGCCCTCGCGTGACCTGATCGCCGACAGCGTGGAGTACATGGTCAACGCCCACACCGCCGACGCGCTGGTGTGCATCTCCAACTGCGACAAGATCACCCCGGGCATGCTGATGGCCGCCCTGCGCCTGAACATCCCCGTCGTGTTCGTCTCTGGCGGCCCGATGGAAGCCGGCAAGGCCAAGATCGAAGGCAAGGTCATTGCCCTGGACCTGGTGGACGCCATGGTCAAGGCCGCTGACAAGAACTGCTCCGACGAAGAAGTGGCCATGGTCGAGCGCTCGGCCTGCCCGACCTGCGGTTCGTGCTCGGGCATGTTCACCGCCAACTCGATGAACTGCCTGACCGAAGCCCTGGGCCTGTCCCTGCCGGGCAACGGCACCATCGTCGCCACCCACGCCGACCGCGAAAAGCTCTTCCGCAAGGCCGGCCGCACCATCGTCGACCTGGCCAGGCGCCACTACGAGCAGGACGACTTCAGCGTGCTGCCGCGCAACATCGCCAACTTCAAGGCCTTCGAGAACGCCGTGGCGCTCGACGTGGCCATGGGCGGCTCGACCAACACCGTGCTGCACCTGCTGGCCGCAGCACGCGAGGCCGAGGTGCCTTTCACCATGGCCGACATCGACCGCATGTCGCGCAAGGTGCCGTGCCTGAGCAAGGTGGCCCCGGCCGTGCCCGACGTGCACATCGAAGACGTGCACCGTGCCGGCGGCATCATGGCCATCCTGGGCGAGCTGGCCCGTGGCGGCCTGCTGCACACCGATGTGCCCACCGTGCACAGCAAAACCATGGCCGAGGCCATCGCCAACTGGGACGTCACCGTCACCCAGGACGAGGCCGTGCACACCTTCTACAAGGCCGCGCCGGGCGGCATCCCCACGCAGGTGGCCTTCTCCCAGGACAGTCGCTGGAAGGCGCTCGACCTCGACCGCGCCAAAGGCGTCATCCGCTCGAAGGAAAACGCCTTCACGCAAGATGGCGGCCTGGCCGTGCTCTACGGCAACATCGCCGAGAAGGGCTGCATCGTCAAAACCGCTGGTGTCGACGAGTCCATCTGGGCCTTCAGTGGCAAGGCCCGCGTCTACGAGAGCCAGGACGATGCGGTCGAAGGCATCCTGGGTGAAGAGGTGCAGGCTGGCGACGTGGTCGTCATCCGCTACGAAGGCCCCAAGGGCGGCCCCGGCATGCAGGAAATGCTCTACCCCACCTCGTACCTGAAGAGCCGCGGCCTGGGCAAGGCCTGCGCGCTGCTGACCGACGGTCGTTTCTCCGGCGGCACCTCGGGTCTGTCCATCGGCCACGCTTCGCCCGAAGCGGCGCAGGGTGGCGCCATCGCCCTGGTCGAGAACGGCGACACCATCGAGATCGACATCCCGAACCGCCGCATTCACCTGGCCATCAGCGACGAAGAAATGAGCCGCCGCCGCCAAGCCATGGAAGCCAAGGGCCCCAACGCCTGGAAGCCGGCCAACCGCCAGCGCCAGGTCTCGGCCGCGCTGCAGGCCTACGCCTTGCTGACCACCTCGGCCGACACCGGCGCCGTGCGCGACCTGTCTCAACTGCAGCGCTGAAGCTCGGCCTTCAACGCTTGGGGCCGGCGCAGTCCGGGCCTTCCCCTGAGGCGTCCGCGAAAGCGGGCGCCTTTTTGTTGGTGCCCACGGCGGCGGCCACCATCTGCCTGGCCAGCGTGTCGTAGAGCGGGCGGGCGATCAAGCGAGACAGGGCTGCCGCCAGCATCGCCGAGCCCATCAGGCTGAGCACCATGGCGTGCCCATCGACCATCTCCATGACGATGATGAAAGCCGTCAGCGGCGCCTGCGTGACCGCCGCCAGGAACGCCGCCATGCCGATCGCAATCAGCACCGGTTTGGGGTCCGACGTCAGCGAAGCGACCTCGTGACCGATGCTCGCGCCCATCGTCAGCGAAGGCGCGAAGATGCCCCCTGGCACACCGCAAATTGCCGACAACCAGGTCGCCAGAAAACGCAGCGCCGTGTCCAGGCCCTGGGTGGCGTCCTGGCCTTCGAGCATCTGGCGGGTGGCCATGTAGCCGCTGCCGAAACTGTGGCCAGAGCTGGCCAGGCCGATGGCTGCCACCGCCAGGCCGCAAGCTGCGGCAAACAGGCAGGGCCTGCTCTGGCGGAAGCGGCGAAACCGGTCTTGCCCAGGGCTCAGGGCCCAACTGAGCAGGCGGGAGAACAGGCCACCCGCCAGACCGCATGCCAGCGTGACGGCCAGGCCAGGCAGCAACATGCCCCAGCCAATGGTCTCGACCTGGATGCGCCCGAAGTAGGTGCCACTGCCGAATGCCGAGACCGCCACCAGACCGGCGATCACGATGGCGGCGATCAGCAGGCCACTGGCGCGGTCTTCAGGGCGGCGCGAGAGTTCCTCGATCGCAAAGACCACCCCACCCAGCGGTGTGTTGAACGCAGCCGCCACGCCTGCTGCGCCGCCCGCCACCAGCAGGCCTCGCTCGTTGATGTGGCTGCGTTGCGGCAGCCAGCGCCGTGCGTGGTGCATGACACCTGCGGCCACTTGCACCGAAGGGCCTTCGCGGCCCGTTGACAAGCCAGCGAGCAAGCCTGCGGAGGTCAGCAGCACCTTGGCCACGGACAGCCTCAGCGACACGAACAGCCGTCGTTGTTCGGGCGCGATGTCTTCGTGCTGTGCGGCCAGCACCTGCGGGATGCCCGAGCCTGCGGCTCCCGGGGCCCAGCGCCGCGTCAACCAGACGATGCTTGCGGTGAGGGCAGGTGTCCACAGCAGCACCAGCCAGGGCTGAGCGGTGTGCAGCGCAAAAAACGTGTGCAACGCCGCTTCGCTCAGCCAGGTCAGCCCAATGACAGCCAGACCCGACAACACGGCGAAACCGATGATCACCAGGCGTGCGGCCCAGGCGCGCCAATCCGATAATTCACGGCTGAGCGATTCGGCTGTCCCGCCACCGCCACCCGAACCGGTGCCGACGTCGGAAGAAGAAGGCTCGCTCATCGTGTTGACACCGTTTTCATCCCCTCATGACCCATTCGCCCGACATCTCTGCACAGGATGCAACCGACGTGCCCACTCCCTCCCGGCAGGTGCTCAGGCAGTTCCGCGTGATCTTCAATGCCGTCAAGACGCACTTCAGCCAGGTCGAGCACGAGAGCGGGCTGGGTGGGGCGCAGGTCTGGGCCTTGAGCGTGGTGGCCGAGTCGCCAGGCATCGGGGTGGGGCAACTGTCGCAGGCCATGGACATCCGCCAACCCACGGCCAGCAACCTGGTGCGGGCACTGGTGAGCAAAGGTCTGATGCGTTCCGAGCGCTCCGGCGCCGATCGACGGGCCGTGTCGCTGTTCGTCACCGATGAAGCGCTGGCGGTCCTGGGCCGTGTGCCCGGTCCGTGGGCAGGGGTGCTGCCGCACGCGCTGGACTCCCTGGACGACGCCACCTTGCTGCGCTTGCAGTCCGACCTGGATCAGGTGATCCGAGGGTTGGCCGTGCCCGATGCTGCCGAAGCGGCGACCACCCCGCTCGCGCAACTTTGAAATCGATGGCGCCCATTGCATTTGTGCAAATATAATCTGCACGGTCCCGATGCGCGAGTGCCGGGGTGGATCAAAAGAGCGTTTTCAGACCCCGCGTGTCGGGGTCTTTTTTTTGAGGGCTCAAATCAGCTTGAGGCAGACCATGGCGACCACGGTCGGGCCTGCTGCAGAGAGAAACAGCGACAGCGCGTTGATCGACTGCTCGTGGAAGTCGCCCTTGAGGATGGCCGCGCCGGCCGGGTTCGGGGCGTTGGCGATCAGTGTCAGGCCACCGCCCGTGACGGCGCCGGCCACGAGCGCGTACTTGAACTCGGGGCTCAGGCCTGGCACCAGGGAACCCAGGTAAGTCAGGGCAGCGTTGTCGGTGATGGCGGTCAGCGCGGTGGCGCCGTAGTACACCGCGTCGCTGTTCATGCTCAGCAGCAAGGGCTCGAGCCACCACTGCTGTTGCCCGCCAAGCACCACCAGGCCGGCCAGGAAGAACGCCACCATCAACCCTTCGCGCAGGATCGGGGGCGACTGGTGGCGCTGGTAAGCGTTCATGAAACCCAGGAAGAACAGCAGCAGCGCCAGGAACACCGCTGCGTGGTGCGCAAAGGCGACGATGCCTGCAAGGAAGGCCAGGTGAATGACCGTGACCGGCAGGGGCGGCATCGGCTCGGGTGAGCCGACAGCGGGGCGCAGCCGGATGAACTCCCGTGCGAAAAGCACCACCAGCCCGGTGGCATTCAGGCCGACCGCCAGGGCCGCCTTCCAGCCGAAGTTCGTGAGCATGAAGCCCAGGTCCCAGCCCCAGGCGCTGGCCACCATCAACACGGGCGGCGCGGCATAAGGCGTGAGCGTGCCCCCGATCGACACGTTGACGAACAGCACGCCCAGCACGGCGTACTTGAGGCGCTCTGAAATGCCCAGTTTGAACAGCCCATCGCGCAGCAGCAGCGCGGCCAGGGTCATGGCGGCCGGCTCGGTGATGAAGGAGCCCAGCAGCGGCACAAAAGCCAGGATCACCAGTGTCAGGCCCATGGCCCCAGGCAGCGGGATCAACCTTGTCAGGATGCGAGTGAGCAGACCGGCAAGCTGAATGATGGGCTTGCTGGCGGCCGCCACCATGATCGCGAAGACGAACAGTGGCTCGGTGAAGTTGCGGCTGTCCAGGTAGTGGACGGCCTCCTCCTTGCCGTTGACCGCGAACATCAACACCATCAGCACCATGGCCCAGAAGCCGAACACCACCTCGACTTCGGCCAGGAAGTGCCACAGGCCTGCGTGGGCGGGCCGCGTGTGGGCCAGGTGCTCGAAGAACTTGGTCGAGAACGTGTGAAGCAAGGCGATGCCGAACAGCACGGCGCCGATGATCTGGATGGTGGTCGGATGCATGCGCGGGATCGTAGCAGCGCCCCGGGTGAGGTCTGTCGCGCCGCCGTTGTGCACGCTCACATGCGGTATCGTTCGCGCCATGCTGACGCACCCCCAATTCGACCCGATCGCCCTGTCTCTGGGGCCCCTGCAGATCCACTGGTACGGCCTGACCTACCTGGCGGCTTTCTCGATGTTCTACCTGTTGGCGGCTCAGCGCGTCAAACGCCCCTGGTACGCGGAGGCGGGCTGGACGCGCGAAACCATCGAGGACCTGCTGTTCTTCGGCGTGCTGGGTGTGATCCTGGGTGGTCGGCTGGGCTATGTGCTGTTCTACAAGCCCGCGTATTACTTCAGCCACCCAGGTGAAATCCTGGCCGTCTGGCAGGGCGGCATGGCCTTTCATGGCGGGCTCATCGGCGTGATCCTGGCCATGTGGGTGTTCGCCTGGCGTCGCAAGCGCTCGTTTTTCGAGGTGGCCGATCTGGTGGCGCCCTGTGTGCCGGTGGGACTGGCGGCAGGGCGCATCGGCAACTTCATCAACGGCGAGTTGTGGGGGCGTGCGGCCGATCCGAGCCTGCCTTGGGCGATGGTCTTTCCTCAGTCCGGCACCGACGTCGCCCGCCACCCGTCGCAGCTCTACCAGTTCGGGCTGGAAGGGCTGGCCTTGTTCGTTTTGTTGTGGTGGTACGCGCGCAGCCCGCGTCCGCAAGGGGCGGTGGCCGGGGCCTTCCTGTTCGGCTATGGCGTCTTCCGGTTCGTGGCCGAGTATTTCCGCGAGCCCGACAGCTTCCTGGGCCTGCTGGCGCTGAACATGAGCATGGGCCAGTGGCTGTGCGTGCCGATGATCGTGCTGGGCGCCCTGATTTGGGGTGTGGCCCAAAAAAATGCCCCCCGTCCGGGAGGACAGGGGGCGTAAAAGGGTCGGTGGCGTCTTCGCAAACCCACGGACCCCCGCTGAGGAAGACCACCGGCTTCGCACGAAACCGCTGGCCGCTGGAGCATTTGCAAACGCTGTGCCAGCCCTCACGGGGAACTCAGGCGGCTTGCTGGTGCGCCACGCCGTGGCGGGTGTAGAGGAAGTCCAGCACGGCCTTGCGGCAGTGCATGTAGGTGGCGTCCTCGGCCAGCTCGACGCGGTTGCGCGGGCGCACCAGGGGCACTTCCAGCACCTCGCCGATGGTGGCGGCCGGGCCGTTGGTCATCATCACGATGCGGTCTGACAGCAGCACCGCCTCGTCCACATCGTGGGTCACCATCACCACGGTGCTGCTGGTGCGGGCCACGATCTTGAGCAGCTCGTCCTGCAGGTGGGCACGCGTGAGCGCATCGAGTGCACCGAAGGGCTCGTCCATCAGCAGCACCTTGGGCTCCATCGCCAGGGCCCGGGCGATGCCCACGCGCTGCTTCATGCCGCCGGAGATCTCGCCCGGGCGCTTCTGCGTGGCGTGGGCCATGTTCACGAGCTCCAGCGCGGCCTGGGTGCGGGCCTTGAGCTGGGCCTTGCTCTCCTTGGCGCCGAACACCCGTTCCACCGCCAGGTAGACATTGTCGAAGCAGGTCAGCCAGGGCAGCAGCGAGTGGTTCTGGAACACCATCGCCCGCTCGGGGCCGGGGCCGGCGATCTCGCGTCTGTCGCAGATCAGGCCGCCACTCGTAGGCGTCAGCAGTCCGGCGATCAGGTTCAGCAGCGTGGACTTGCCGCAGCCCGAGTGACCGATCAGCGCGATGAACTCGCCCTGGTTGATCTGCAGGTTGATCTCACGCAGCGCGTGGAACTGGCCCTTCTTGGTGTTGAACACCATCTCGGCCTGGCTGATGTCGATGAATGCGGACATGGTGATCTCCTTACTCGAAGCTGAAGCGCTTGGCGATGGCCACGAGGGCGTTTTCCAGCAGCAGGCCGACGATGCCGATCACGAAGATGGCGATGATGATGTGCTGGACGTTCAGGTTGTTCCACTCGTCCCAGACCCAGAAGCCGATGCCCACGCCGCCGGTCAGCATCTCGGCCGCCACGATCACCAGCCAGGCCGTGCCCACCGACAGGCGCACGCCAGTCAGCATGTAAGGCAGCACCGAGGGGAACAGGATCTTGGTGACGATCTTCCACTCGCTCAGGTTCAGCACCTTGGCCACGTTGAGGTAGTCCTCGGGCACGCGCTGCACGCCCACAGCGGTGTTGATGATCATCGGCCAGATCGAGCAGATGAAGATGGTCCAGATGGCTGCCGGGTCGGCCGACTTGAACACCAGCAGGCCGATGGGCAACCAGGCCAGCGGCGAGACAGGGCGCAGCAGGCTGATGATCGGGTTGAGCATGCCGCCGATCACCTGCGATCGACCGATGATGAAGCCCATCGGGATGCCCACCAGCGCGGCCAGGCCGAAGCCCATCGCCACGCGCTTGAGCGAGAACCAGATGTTCCAGCCGATGCCCTGGTCATTGGGGCCGTTGCTGTAGAACGGGTCGGAGAACAGCACCACCGCCGCGTCCCAGGTCTGCAGCGGGGTGGGAAAGGTGGTGCTCTTCATGGTGAGCAGGGCCCAGATGCCCACCAGCAGGGCCAGGCCCGCCACAGGCGAGAGGAGCTTCAGCGCCCAGCCTGCCCAGTCGAATGGTGCCCTGGCGGGTTGAGCGCAGGCCGTGGCGGTGGGGGCGGAAACAGCGGTCATGGGTGTGAGGGGGGGCTTGGCACAGGCCTTGTCGGCGCGCAGGGCGTCGCTGGCATCGGAGGGGCTGTGAAATACGGCGCTGACCATGGCGGGCTCCTTTGGTGGATCAGGGAGAGAGGTCTGGAACGGGGTGGGCGCAAGGCCCCTCCCGGCTCGGCGTCTGCAAGAAATTGGCCTGATGAGCCATCCTTCATCGGGATGACCGGCCGCCTCCCGCGAGGGAGGGGCGGTGCCATCGTTGGGCGCTCTGTCGGGCCGGCCTCAGCGGGGCTCGGTGGTGAACGGGTGAAGACGTCGAACCGGGGGGCTTGCAACCGGAACTCAAGGCGGTGAGGGGCTCAGACCTTGATCTTGAAACCGTCGGCGTACTTCCTGGGGTCCTTGCCGTCCCAGACCACGCCATCGATCATCTTGGAGGTGCGCATCGGGTCCTTGGGTACCGGCACGTTCAGCGCGCTGGCCGCCTGCTTGTACAGGTCGACCTTGTTGACCTGCTTGGCCACCGCCAGGTAGTCGGGGTGGTCCTTGAGCAGGCCCCAGCGCTTTTGCTGCGTGAGGAACCACATGCCATCGCTCAGGTACGGGAAGTTGACCTTGCCGTCGTTGAAGAACTTCATGTGGTTGGGGTCGTCCCAGGTCTTGCCCAGGCCGTTCTGGTAGCGCCCCAGGATGCGCTGGTTGATGGCATCGACGCCGGTGTTGACGTAGGACTTCGCGGCGATGGTTTCGGCCATCTTCAGCTTGTTCTGCAGGCCTGCGTCGATCCACTTGCTGGCCTCGAGCACCGCCATCATCACGGCGCGCGCCGTGTTGGGGTACTTCTTGGTGAACTCATCGGTGCAGCCCAGCACCTTTTCGGGGTGATCCTGCCAGATGTCCTGGGTCGTCACCGCCGTGATGCCGATGCCATCCATGATGGCGCGGTGGCCCCAGGGCTCGCCCACGCAGTAGCCGTCCATGTTGCCCACGCGCATGTTGGCCACCATCTGCGGCGGGGGAACGGTGATGACCTTGGCATCCTTCATCGGATGGATGCTGTAGGTGGCCAGCCAGTAGTACAGCCACATGGCGTGCGTGCCGGTCGGGAAAGTCTGCGCGAAGGTGTACTCGCGCTTGTCGGTGCTCATCAGCTTGGCCAGCGAGGCGCCATCGACGGCCTTCTTGTCTGCCAGGGCCTTCGACAAAGTGATGGCTTGCCCATTGTGGTTCAGGCTCATCAACACGGCCATGTCCTTCTTGGGGCCACCGATGCCCAGTTGCACGCCGTAGATCAGGCCATACAGCACGTGAGCCATGTGCAGGTCGCCGTTGACCAGCTTGTCGCGGACCCCCGCCCACGACGCCTCCTTGGTGGGGATGATCTTGATGCCGTACTTCTTGTCGAAGCCCAGCACCGAGGCCATCACGATGGACGCGCAGTCGGTCAGCGGGATGAAGCCGATCTTGACTTCTTCCAGCTCCGGCTTGTCGGACCCGGCGGCCCAGACCGCCGAAGAAAGGGAGGCGAGGGCACCGACAGCGCCGGCGGCAGCAGCGCTCTTCAAGATGGTGCGGCGGGTCATGTTCGGGTCCTGCTGATTCATGGTGCAAAGCTTTCCTGGTTGAAAAACAAAAAGGTGCCGTCGTCGCGCTCTGCCATTGGCTTCACGCAGCGAAAACACCTTTGTCCGCAAGCACGGGCCTCATCTTCGAGCGCCCGAGTCACGCAAGGTCGCCGTTGACCTTGCTTGCATGAGGCGTTGCAAAGCCTGTGCCAGCTTCGGTTGAGGCTGGCTTCGCTGGGGGGGGGGCGTCGAGGAAAGGGCGCTTGGGCCCCTGTTGCGGTGCCCCGGGCGCACCGTCCCGGGGTGACGTGCACCGACAGCGTGGGTTTCAGCCCAGCAGGTCGGCGGCGTCGATCAGGCGCTGGGCCACCTCGGCCAGTTTCAGACCGCGGCCCATGGCCGCCTTGCGCAGGCGCGCATAGGCTTCCTGCTCGGACAGTCCCTGGCGGGTCATGAGCAGGCCCTTGGCGCGGTCGATGACCTTGCGCTCTTCCAGTTGACTGCGCGCATCGGCCAGTTCGCTGCGCAGGCGCTCTTCGTGCTCGAAGCGAGCCAGGGCCACGTCCAGTACCGGCTTGATGTGCTCGGTGGGCGTGCCCGCTACCACATAGGCCGAGACGCAGGCCGCGATGGCCTTGCGCACGTAGCTCGTGTCTTCGTCGGCGGTGAACATCACGATGGGCCTGCGCTCGTCGCGCGTGGCCATCACCACGTGCTCGAGGATGTCGCGGCCTTGCGATTCAGCGTCTACCACGATCAGGTCGGGCTGGATCTAGGCCAGCCGCTCGGGCAGGAAGCGGTCGCCCGGCAGGGTGGCGACGAGGTTGTAGCCGGCTTCCAGCAGCGACAGGCGCAGGATGCGCGAACGCTCGACCTCGGCCACCTCGTCGTCGTCGGGTTCGACGGACAGGGTGACGGGCAGGACGATGACGACGCGGAGCCCTTGCGCTTTTTCGATGCTCATGGGGTGATCATGCAACATCCGCGCCGCTTGCAACGTGGGTGGGCACTTGTGTTGGTGGTCCTCTACACGCCTTGAGCGAGTCACCGCCCTCGGGTCGTGCAGGCGTTGGCGCAGCTCTGTGCTGCCTCATCGTTGCGCTGACCGATCGGCCGAGCCTCAAAAAAGCGGCAGCCAGCCATTGATTCGATTGCTGACATTCCGAGCGGGTTTGGCACAAATTCACCTTGAGGCGGGGGGCGAGCCGCCGGATCGAGGGTGCTAAGGTCCTTCGAGATCTGATCCGCCGGCACAGGCAGCGATCGGCCACGCACATGAGTCAAGCCTTCGGGGGAGGGCATCGCGGCGGCAACCGCCGCGGGCAGCCTCAGACGCCTGTCGGCGGGGCTTCGCGCTGGGTGAACCGATGGCCTGCCTGACCGTGGACGAGGTCACAAATCCTTCATTTCCACGAACCAGGGAGTTCACATGACACATCGATCACCCATGGTGTGGGCGGCAGCGCTCGCACTTTCAGGCGCGGCGCACGCCGCCGTTCTGCCCACCGCGACGGCTTCTGCCAACATGGGCCTCACCTTCGTCCTTGAAGACCTCGACCTGACCGATGGCATCGCGCCATCCATCAAGTTCTCGAATCGGCGTTCCACCGAGATCACTGGGGAGGTGGTGCTCGAGTCCTATCTTCCAGGCTGGAGTGCCGAGCGGCTGGTCGACACCCGTGCCATCCTCATGCCGGTCCTGACGGATCTGTCCGCCGAAGGCAGGCATGCAACGCTGGGTGGGGTCGCCGGGCAGGTGCAGCGCGGCGGGTCGTCGGCCCTCGGTGCCTACACGCTGCAAGTTGACGGGCGCGCCAGCCCGACGGCCGATGTGGCGGGGCGCCAAGTCCGCTTCGATGCCTTGGCCAATGGCAATGTGGGCTACACCACCGGCCATAACGCCTACGGTTTCACCCTGTCGCCCAAGACCAAGGTGACATTCCTGGCTGACGTTGACCTCCAGGCCGCGCTGACGGGCGAGCACGTCGCGCCGACCAGTCTCTTGCCCGACGGGGATTACGCTGCGGCCGCCTTCGTGCTGAAAGTGGGGCAGACGCCATTCACGTTCAACGAACCCTACCCGTACGCCAGTTTCAACGGTGACCCTGCCGCCATCAATTTCTTCCCTGCAACGGACTCGGTCCGGGTGGCGGCCTACGGCGATGATGCCGGCGCCGACAGCGCTTCCCTGAAACGTCGGTATGAGACCAGCTTCATCAATGGCGGCGGGTCGGCGGCCTCCGCTGATCTGATCGCCGCTGTCCGCGTCTGGGGCAGTGCTGCTGTCGTGCCCGAGGCCGAGTCGCTCGCACTGCTGCTGGCTGGCATGGGTGTGCTGTTGTTGGCTGGCAAGGCCCGTCGCCACGCCGCCGCCTGATCAACCGACCTCACACAAGGCACAAACATGAAGCACATTTCCTGCGCTGCGCTTGCAGCTTGCTTGTCCCTGGCCGGTATGGCCCAGGCGGCCTCTTTGCCCACAGCGTCCGGCTCTGCCCGTCTCGCATTGAGCGTCACACTGGAAGACCTCGATCTCAGTGATGGCGTGACGCCCGGCATCACCTTCCTGGAGACCAATTCGAACTGGAACTGGGTCTCCGGGAGCCTTCAAGCCAAAAGGGTGGGCGACTACTGGTGCGACAGGGGTTGCACGAACATCGGCTCGTTCATCAACACGGTGAGCTCCAATTTGTCCGACCAGCAGGCTGGCATCAACCATGCCGAGGGACATGTCAAGGCCGGCGTGAATGGCAACGAAGCTTCTGCGCTCGGCCCGCATGTGATTTCTGCGGAGGCGGTCGCCACACCGACCGGGGAATTCTCGCAATCCGAGATCCTTGCATCAGCCTGGGTCCGCGCGGGCGAAGGGGGGTCGAACAAGGCCTCCTTTACCCTCACGCCTCACACCCGTGCCACTTTTTCCGCGGAGATCTTTTTGGTGGCCGATCTGACGGACCAGCGGACAGCGCTTGCCTGGCCGGAGGCCCCTGCTGCGGCCTGGGCACAGGCTTCGTTGGTCACAGCCGAACTTGGCTACAGCCAGCAGTCGTCTTACCAGGAGAAGTCCTTGACGATCTCATCTTTCAAGATGGATCCGACGGGATGGTTCTATGTGCCGACCGGCCTGACCCATGACGAGTACCGCGGGGTGCTTTCGGCGGTGCTGACCAATGCCGCAGGCACGTCGATGGAAGGGGTTCTTCGTGCGGAAGCAAGGGCCAGCGCTTCTGCGGGGGTGGTGCCCGAGCCGCAAGGCTTTCTCCTTGCGGGGGTGGGGCTGGCGGTTCTGGGCTTGGCCCGCCGCCGTTCTAAACTCGCGGCATGTCCCAAGCAGCACCTCCCCAACTGATCCTCGGCATCGAATCATCGTGTGATGAAACGGGGGTGGCGCTGGTTGCATTGCCGGCCAATGGCGCCCCGGTCCTGCTTGCCCATGCCCTTCACAGCCAGATCGACATGCACCAGGCGTACGGCGGCGTGGTGCCCGAACTGGCGTCGCGGGATCACATCCGCCGCGTGGTGCCGCTGGCGCGCCAGGTGATGGCCGACACCGGCAAGACGATGGCCGATGTGGACCTCGTGGCTTACACGCGCGGGCCGGGGCTGGCCGGGGCCTTGCTGGTGGGCGCGGGCGTCGCCTGCGCCCTGGGCACGGCCTTGAACCGGCCCTTGCTGGGCATCCATCACCTGGAAGGGCACCTGTTGTCTCCCTTCCTGTCGGCCGATCCACCCGAGTTCCCCTTCATCGCGCTGCTGGTGTCCGGTGGGCACACCCAGCTCATGCGGGTTGACGGGGTGGGGCGCTATGAGTTGCTGGGCGAGACGGTGGACGATGCCGCCGGCGAGGCCTTCGACAAATCTGCCAAGCTGATGGGGCTGCCTTACCCGGGCGGCCCGCACCTTGCGCGCCTGGCAGAGGGCGGGCGCGAAGACGCGTTCGACCTGCCCCGCCCCATGCTGCACAGCGGCAACCTTGATTTTTCATTTGCCGGCCTGAAAACCGCTGTTCGCACCCATTTGGTGCGGCTCGGCTGGCTTGACAACGTGGCCGCGCTGTCGGATCCCGCCAACAACGCGACGTTGGTGGATTTGGCGGCCTCCACCCAGGCCGCCATCGTCGAGGTGCTGGTCAAGAAATCGCTGGCCGCGCTGAAGGACACCGGGCTCAAGCGAGTGGTGATCGCCGGTGGTGTGGGGGCCAACCGACTTCTTCGTGAACAACTGAATCGCGCCTGCCAGCGCCGCGGCATCCGCGTCCATTACCCGGAGCTGCACCTGTGCACCGACAACGGCGCGATGATCGCCCTGGCGGCAGCCATGCGCTTGCAGACCGGCCTGGCCCAGCCATCCATGGAGCGCACTTTTGATGTGTTGCCTCGTTGGCCCCTGGGTGCCGCCTGACAGGACCCTACTCGCCCGCCTGGCGAAATCCTGATATAGTGATGGGCTGTCCTTTGGTGACGAGGCTGATTTTTCGGTCTTGTTTTCGAAAGGGCCTTCGCACGACCTGGGTTGGTTTCACCCGGTGTCGCAAGTTCAACGCAGAAACCGATCGCACGCTGGCAGATGCCGGGTGCCGACGGTCTGCATGTTTTTTGGAAACACACCATGTCCGTCGCAGACATCAACACCGCAGCCATCATCAAGGACAACGCCCGTGCCGCCAACGACACCGGCTCTCCCGAAGTGCAAGTGGCCCTGCTGACCGCCCGCATCAACGAACTGACCCCTCACTTCAAGGCCAACAAGAAGGACCACCACGGTCGTCGCGGCCTGCTGCGCATGGTCAGCCGCCGTCGCAAGCTGCTCGACTACCTCAAGGGCAAGGACTTCGGTCGTTACACCGCGCTGATCCAGAAGCTGGGCCTGCGCAAGTAAGCACCGCATGACGACAAAAAGCCTGTCTGGACGCCTCCAGCACAGGCTTTTTGTTTTTTGACGCCGGCACTCATTCGAGCGACCGCTGTGTCATTCCAGCGTGGTTGACCCCCTCGGGGCGCCCGCAGGCACGCTGGAATGGCATCGCGACAGAGTGAAGGCACCCTCCGGGCCATGTGGCCCGACACAAACAGGAGACTGCATCCATGACCATGTTCAACAAAGTCACCAAGACCTTCCAGTGGGGCCGCCACACCGTCACCATGGAAACGGGTGAAATCGCCCGCCAGGCCACCGGCGCCGTGCTGGTCGACATCGAAGGCACCGTGGTGCTGGCCACCGTCGTGTGCGCCAAGACCCCCAAGGCCGGCCAGGACTTCTTCCCCCTGACCGTCGACTACATCGAGAAGACCTACGCCGCCGGCAAGATCCCCGGCAGCTTCTTCAAGCGCGAAGCCAAGCCTTCCGAGCTCGAGACCCTGACCTCGCGCCTGATCGACCGCCCGATCCGCCCGCTGTTCCCCGAAGGCTTCTACAACGAAGTGCAGCTGGTCATCCACGTGGTGTCGCTGAACCCTGAAGTCTCGGCCGACATCGCCGCCATGGTCGCTTCCAGCGCCGCCCTGTCGATCTCCGGCATCCCCTTCAACGGCCCCATCGGTGCCGCCCGCGTGGGCTACATCAACGGCGAATACGTGCTGAACCCCAGCATCGCCGAGCTGGCCGATTCCAAGATGGACCTGATCGTCGCCGGCACCGAAACCGCCGTGCTGATGGTCGAGTCCGAAGCCGACCAGCTGTCGGAAGACGTCATGCTGGGTGGTGTGGTGTTCGGCCACGAGCAAGGCAATGTCGCCATCCAGGCCATCCACGAACTGGTGCGTGACGCCGGCAAGCCGGCCTGGGACTGGCAAGCTCCTGCCAAGGACGAAGACTTCATCGCCAAGGTCAACGGCCTGGCCGAAGAAAAGCTGCGCGCCGCCTACCAGATCCGCTCCAAGCAGGCCCGCACCCAGGCTTGCCGCGCCGCCTACGCCGAAGTCAAGGGCACCCTGACCGCCGAGGGCATCGCCTTCGACGCCGTCAAGGTCGAAAGCCTGATGTTCGACATCGAGGCCAAGATCGTGCGCAGCCAGATCCTGGCCGGTGAGCCCCGCATCGACGGCCGCGACACCCGCACCGTGCGTCCCATCGAGATCCGCACTGGCGTGCTGCCGCGCGTGCACGGCTCGGCCCTGTTCACCCGTGGTGAAACCCAGGCCCTGGTCATCGCCACCCTCGGCACCGAGCAAGACGCCCAGCGCATCGACGCCCTGACCGGCGACTTCCGCGACACCTTCCTGTTCCACTACAACATGCCTCCGTTCGCCACCGGCGAAACCGGTCGCGTGGGCTCGCCGAAGCGCCGCGAAATCGGCCACGGCCGCCTGGCCAAGCGCGCCCTGGTGCCGCTGCTGCCCGCCAAGGAAGATTTCGCCTACACCGTGCGCGTGGTCTCCGAGATCACCGAGTCCAACGGCTCCTCGTCGATGGCTTCGGTCTGCGGCGGCTGCCTGGCCATGATGGACGCCGGCGTGCCGATGAAGGCCCATGTGGCCGGCATCGCCATGGGCCTGATCAAGGACGGCAACAAGTTCGCCGTGCTGACCGACATCCTGGGTGACGAAGATCACCTCGGCGACATGGACTTCAAGGTGGCCGGCACCACCGGCGGCATCACCGCCCTGCAGATGGACATCAAGATCCAGGGCATCACCAAGGAAATCATGCAGGTGGCGCTGGCGCAAGCCAAGGAAGCCCGCCTGCACATCCTGGGCAAGATGACCGAAGCCATGGCCGGCGCCAACACGGAAGTCTCCGAGTTCGCTCCTCGCCTCTACACCCTCAAGATCAACCCGGAAAAGATCCGTGACGTGATCGGCAAGGGCGGCGCCACCATCCGCGGCCTGTGCGAAGAGACCGGCTGCCAGATCAACATCGCCGAAGACGGTGTCATCACCATCGCTTCGACCGATGGCGCCAAGGCCGAGTTCGCCATCAAGCGCATCAACGAGATCACCGCTGAAGTGGAAATCGGCGCCACCTACGAAGGCGCCGTCACCAAGCTGTTCGACTTCGGTGCCCTGGTGAACCTGCTGCCCGGCAAGGACGGCCTGCTGCACATCAGCCAGATCGCCCACGAGCGCGTCGAGAACGTGGCCGACTACCTCAAGGAAGGCCAGATCGTGAAGGTCAAGGTCCTTGAGACGGACGAGAAGGGCCGCGTCAAGCTGTCCATGAAGGCCCTGCTGGAGCGCCCTGAAGGCATGCCCGAGCGCGAAGAGCGCGGCCCCCGCGGCGACCGTGGCGATCGCGGTCGTGACCGTGGTGATCGCGGTGACCGTGGCGACCGCCGCGAACGCGCCCCCCGCGCCGAGCAAGCACCCCAGGACGCTGGCACTGAGTCGCAAGGCCAGGAACAGCAACAACAGCAGCAGTGAGCACCATGAAGAAGCTGGTTGTTGGCAACTGGAAGATGCACGGCAGCCGTGCGTCCAACGCCGATCTGCTGCAGGGCCTCCTGGCGGCCGACCTGTCCTCGACGGCGCCTCGCGCCGACGTGGCGGTCTGCCCGCCTGCTGTCTTCCTGGCCGATGTGGCTGCCGCCCTGAAGGGCTCGGCCATCGCCTTCGGTTCGCAAGACGTCTCCACCCAGGCTCAGGGTGCCTACACCGGTGAGGTGTCTGGTCCGATGCTCCGCGAGTTCGGCGCCACCTACGCGATCGTCGGTCACTCCGAGCGTCGCAGCTACCACGCCGAGTCCGACCAACTGGTCGCCGACAAAGCCAAGGCTGCGCTGGCGCATGGCCTGGTGCCCATCGTTTGTGTGGGTGAGACGCTGGCAGAGCGCGAATCCGGTCAGACCGAAGCCGTTGTCGGTCGTCAACTCGACGCCGTCATCGCCACGCTGGGTGCAGACCTTGTCAAGGTGGTGGTGGCTTACGAGCCCGTCTGGGCCATCGGCTCTGGCAAAACCGCTTCGCCCGAGCAGGCTCAGGCCGTGCACGCTTTCCTGCGCTCGCGCCTGAAGGCGGCTCAGCCGGATGCGGCCCGGGTGCTCTTGCTCTATGGCGGCAGCGTCAAGCCTGACAACGCGGCAGAGCTGTTCGCGCAAGCCGACATCGACGGTGGCCTGATTGGCGGCGCCTCGCTCAAGGCAGCGGACTTCGCTGCCATCGCGCGCGCGGCCTGAGCGGCCTGCGCATTCACTGATTTCAGGAGTTCGATTTCATGCAACAAGCCTTGTTGACCATCGTCTTGCTGCTGCAAGTGGTGTCGGCGCTGGCCATGATCGGCCTGGTGCTGGTGCAGCACGGCAAGGGCGCAGACATGGGTGCCTCGTTCGGGGGCGGCTCGTCCGGCAGCCTGTTCGGCGCCACCGGCAGTGCCAATTTCCTCTCCCGCTCCACTGCGGTGGCGGCCACGGTGTTCTTCGTGTCCACCTTGGCGCTGGCGTACTTCGGCACCAACCGCGGCGTCGCGTCGGAGCAGCCCTCGTTGTTGGAGCAGGCGGCCAGTGCTGCGGCTCAGGCCTCGGGTGCGGCGCCGGCTTCTGCGCCCGCTGCTCCCGCATCTGGCGCCGCCCTGATCCCCACCAAGTGAGGTCGGGCGTGCGTCCCCTGGTCACAACCGGGGGGCGCACACGAAAGTACACATTCACGCCACACACCCTGCGTGAAGAAGTGTTTTTCGGTTTAGAATCTGAGTCTTCGGTGAGCAATCCTCAGGCAAGCCGAAGCAAAGTTCGACAAGCGGTCACAAAGACGTGATGCAGCTTGACGTCAGGTCCCCAGCTTGGCGTCCATTCGAATGCCGACGTGGTGAAATTGGTAGACACGCTATCTTGAGGGGGTAGTGGCGAAAGCTGTGCGAGTTCGAGTCTCGCCGTCGGCACCAAAAGATCAAACGAGTCTTTGTGTCCACCCACATGATCAGCGCCAGTTGCTTGCTCGTAGCTGATCAAATGTGCGACGACAGCGCCCCGTCAGGCGGTCGTGTCCGTGGTTCGAAGTTCTCAGGAGGGCGCGCTTTGGCCGCTGCCGAGTCGGTTTTATTTCCGGCTGGTGGGTTGCCTGGCGCGCTTTTTGTTTTGTCGATGTGTTCCAATCGCGCAGCGCACGCTTGGTGCGCTGCAGCATGACGTTCAATCAGAAAGCCCTTGGCCATGAACATTGAGCAATACCTGCCAGTCATCCTTTTCATCCTGGTTGGCGTGGGTGTCGGCGTGGCGCCCCAATTGCTGGGCTTTTTGCTCGGCCCTCGTCGCCCTGACGAGGCAAAGAACTCTCCCTACGAATGCGGCTTCGAAGCTTTCGAAGACGCTCGCATGAAGTTCGACGTTCGCTACTACCTGGTCGCGATCCTGTTCATCCTGTTTGACCTGGAAATCGCTTTCCTCTTCCCCTGGGCGGTGGCCCTCAAGGAAGTGGGCATGACGGGTTTCCTGACTGTCATGTTGTTCCTGGGCATCCTGGTCGTCGGCTTTGCCTACGAATGGAAGAAGGGTGCGCTGGACTGGGAATGACGGAGGCCGTGCCTCCCTTTCTCCCCACCACAGGGCACCAACGGAATCTGAAGAGGTAATCACATGGGCATCGAAGGCGTTTTCAAGGAAGGTTTCATCACCACCTCCGCCGACACCCTGATCAACTGGTCGAAGACCGGCTCGCTGTGGCCGATGACCTTCGGCCTGGCGTGCTGCGCCGTCGAGATGATGCACGCGGGTGCCGCGCGCTACGACATCGACCGCTTCGGCATGCTGTTCCGCCCGAGTCCGCGCCAGTCCGACCTGATGATCGTGGCCGGCACGCTGTGCAACAAGATGGCGCCGGCGCTGCGCAAGGTCTACGACCAGATGGCAGAGCCCCGCTGGGTGTTGTCCATGGGCTCGTGCGCCAACGGCGGCGGCTATTACCACTACAGCTACTCGGTGGTGCGCGGCTGCGACCGCATCGTGCCCGTCGACGTCTACGTGCCGGGCTGCCCCCCGACCGCTGAAGCGCTGCTCTACGGCATCTTGCAGCTGCAAGCCAAGATCCGCCGTGAGAACACCATCGCCCGCTGATCAGGAAGCACGCGCATGAGCCAGAAACTCGCCACCCTGCAAGCCGCCCTGGAGTCCGCTCTGGGCGACAAGATCAAGCGCCTGGTCGTTGACCGCGGCGAGATCACCATCACGGTTTCCGCAGTCGACTACGAAAGCGTGGCGCTCACCCTGCGTGACGACGCCTCGCTGAAGTTCGAGCAGCTGATGGACCTGTGCGGCATCGACTATTCCGCCTACAAGGACGGTGCCGAAAGCATCTACACCGACGGCCCGCGCTTTTGCGTCGTCAGTCACCTGCTGTCGGTCAGCCACAACTGGCGCGTGCGCCTGAAGGTGTTCGCCCTCGATGACGACTTCCCCGTCGTCAAGTCGGTCAACCCGATCTGGAACGCCGCCAACTGGTTCGAGCGCGAAGCCTTCGACCTGTACGGCATCGTGTTCGATGGCCACGAAGACCTGCGCCGCATCCTGACCGATTACGGCTTCATCGGCCACCCTTTCCGCAAGGACTTCCCGGTGTCCGGTCACGTCGAGATGCGCTACGACGCCGAGCAAAAGCGCGTGATCTACCAGCCGGTCTCCATCGAGCCGCGCGAGATCACCCCGCGCATCATCCGCGAAGACAACTACGGTGGTCTGCACTGATCGCTGGAGCACTGAGTCATGGCTGAAATCAAGAACTACACCCTGAACTTTGGTCCGCAGCACCCTGCGGCACACGGCGTGCTGCGCCTGGTGCTGGAGCTGGACGGCGAAGTCATCCAGCGCGCTGACCCCCACATCGGCCTGCTGCACCGCGCCACCGAAAAGCTGGCCGAGTCCAAGACCTACATCCAGTCGCTGCCCTACATGGACCGCCTGGACTACGTCTCGATGATGAGCAACGAGCACGCCTACTGCCTGGCCATCGAGAAGATGCTGGGCGTGGACGTGCCGGTTCGCGCGCAGTACATCCGCGTGATGTTCGCGGAAATCACCCGCGTGCTGAACCACCTGCTCTGGCTGGGCTGCCACGGTTTCGACTGCGGCGCCATGAACATCCTGATCTACTGCTTCCGCGAGCGCGAAGACCTCTTCGACATGTACGAAGCGGTGTCGGGTGCTCGCATGCACGCGGCCTACTTCCGTCCGGGCGGTGTCTACCGCGACCTGCCGGACACCATGCCGCAGTACAAGGCCAGCAAGATCCGCAACGCCCGCGCCATCTCGAAACTCAACGAGAACCGCCAGGGCTCGCTGCTGGACTTCATCGACGACTTCACCCAGCGTTTCCCCAAGCTGGTGGACGAGTACGAGACGCTGCTCACTGACAACCGCATCTGGAAGCAGCGCACCGTCGGCATCGGCGTCGTCTCGCCTGAACGCGCCCTGCAGATGGGCATGACCGGCGCCATGCTGCGTGGCTCGGGCGTCGTGTGGGACCTGCGCAAGCACCAGCCCTACGACGTCTACGACAAGCTGGACTTTGACATCCCCGTCGGCACCAACGGCGACTGCTACGACCGCTACGTGGTCCGCGTGGAAGAGCTGCGCCAGTCCAACCGCATCATCAAGCAGTGCGTGGACTGGCTGCGTGCCAACCCGGGTCCGGTCATCACCGACAACCACAAGGTGGCACCGCCTTCGCGCGTCGAGATGAAGTCCTCGATGGAAGAGCTGATCCACCACTTCAAGCTCTTCACCGAAGGCTTCCACGTGCCCGAGTCCGAGGCCTATGCCGCGGTCGAGCACCCCAAGGGCGAGTTCGGCATCTACCTGGTGTCCGACGGCGCCAACAAGCCCTATCGCCTGAAGATCCGCGCCCCCGGCTTCCCGCACCTGGCCGCCCTGGACGAGATGTCCAAGGGCCACATGATTGCCGACGCCGTGGCCATCATCGGCACGATGGACATCGTGTTCGGTGAGATCGACCGCTGAGTGAACGCGACAACGAGCAGCCCCACCATGTTGAGCGAACAAACCAAAGCGCGGTTCGACCGCGAACTCGCCAAGTACCCGGCCGACCAGCGCATTTCCGCGGTCATGGCCTGCCTGTCCATCCTCCAGCAGGAGCGTGGCTGGGTTTCGTCCGAGAGCGAGCAGGAGCTGGCCGACTACCTGGGTGTGGCCCCGATGGCCGTCCATGAAGTCACCAGCTTCTACAACATGTACAACCAGAAGCCGGTGGGCCAGTTCAAGCTGAACGTGTGCACCAACCTGCCGTGCCAACTGCGTGATGGTGAAAAGGCCCTGCAGCACGTCTGCAGCAAGCTGGGTGTCGAGCCCTATGGCACCACCACCGATGGCGTGTTCACCGTGCAGCCCAGCGAATGCCTGGGCGCCTGCGCCGACGCGCCGGTGATGCTGGTCAATGACCGTCAGATGTTGAGCTTCATGAGCAACGAGAAGCTGGACCAGCTGCTCGACCTCCTGAAGTCCAAAGCCAAGTGAAGGGCAGGGCGATGATCGATCTCTCCCAATTCCAGGCGACCGGCAAGGAAACCGTTTTCCACGGCCGCCACATCAACCCCCAGATCTACGCCGACATCAACGGCAGCAACTGGTCCATCAAGGACTACGAAGCCCGTGGTGGCTACGCAGCCCTGCGCAAGATCCTGGGCAAGGACGGTGGTGAAGGCCTTTCGCAAGACCAGGTGATTGCCGAGGTCAAGGCTTCCGGTCTGCGTGGCCGCGGTGGCGCCGGTTTCCCCACGGGCCTGAAGTGGAGCTTCATGCCCCGCGCGTTCCCGGGCCAGAAGTACCTCGTGTGCAACTCCGACGAGGGCGAGCCGGGCACGGCGAAGGATCGCGAGATCCTGATGCACAACCCGCACACCGTCATCGAAGGCATGATCATCGCGGCCTACGCGATGGGCATCTCGGTGGGCTACAACTACATCCACGGCGAGATCTTCGAGGTCTACGAGCGCTTCGAAGCGGCCCTGGAAGAAGCCCGAGCCGCCGGCTATCTGGGTGACAACATCCTGGGCAGCGGTTTCAGCTTCCAGCTGCACGCGCACCACGGCTTCGGCGCCTACATCTGCGGTGAAGAAACCGCCCTGATCGAATCGATCGAAGGCAAGAAGGGCCAGCCCCGCTTCAAGCCGCCTTTCCCGGCGAGCTTCGGCGTGTACGGCAAGCCCACCACCATCAACAACACCGAGACCTTCGCGGCCGTCCCCTGGATCATCCGCAACGGTGGCGAGGCCTACCTGGCCGTCGGCAAGCCCAACAACGGCGGCACCAAGCTGTTCACCGTCTCGGGCGACGTCGAGATGCCCGGCAACTTCGAGGTCCCGCTGGGCACGCCCTTCAGCACCTTGCTGGAGCTGGCCGGTGGCGTTCGCAAGGGCCGCAAGCTCAAGGCTGTAATCCCTGGTGGCTCGTCCTCGCCGGTGATCCCCGCCGACGTGATGATGGGCCTGACGATGGACTACGACGCCATCGCCAAGGCGGGCTCCATGCTGGGTTCGGGCGCGGTCATCGTGCTCGACGACTCGCGTTGCATGGTCAAGAGCCTGCTGCGCCTGAGCTACTTCTACATGCACGAGTCCTGCGGTCAGTGCACGCCCTGCCGCGAAGGCACGGGCTGGCTGTGGCGCGTGGTGCAGCGCATCGAGGCCGGCCAGGGCCGCCTCGAAGACATCGACCTGCTGAACTCGGTCGCCGACAACATCCAGGGCCGCACCATCTGCGCGCTGGGTGACGCCGCCGCGATGCCGGTGCGTGCCTTCATCAAGCACTTCCGCGAAGAGTTCGTGCACCACATCGAACACAAGACCTGCGTGGTCCCGGCCTACATCTGAACTGGGCATAGACATGGTTGAAATCGAAATCGACGGCCGAAAGGTCCAGGTCCAGGAAGGCTCCATGCTGATCCGGGCCGCCGAAGAACACGGCACCTACATCCCGCACTTCTGCTATCACAAGAAGCTGTCGGTGGCGGCCAACTGCCGCATGTGCCTGGTGGACATCGAAAAGGCCCCCAAGCCCATGCCCGCCTGTGCCACGCCCGTGACGCAGGGCATGATCGTTCGCACCAAGAGCGAAAAAGCCATCAAGGCTCAGCAGTCCGTCATGGAGTTCCTGCTGATCAACCACCCGCTGGATTGCCCGATCTGCGACCAGGGCGGTGAGTGCCAGCTGCAAGACCTGGCCGTGGGCTATGGCGCCGGCAAGTCGCGCTACGAAGAAGAAAAGCGCGTGGTGTTCCCCAAGGACGTGGGCCCGCTGATCTCGATGGAGGAGATGAGCCGCTGCATCCAGTGCACCCGCTGCGTGCGCTTCGGCCAGGAAATCGCCGGCGTGATGGAGCTCGGCATGTCCAACCGCGGCGAGCACTCAGAGATCGAGACCTTCGTTGGCCGCTCGATCGACTCCGAGCTGTCGGGCAACATGATCGACATCTGCCCGGTCGGCGCGCTCACCAGCAAGCCCTTCCGCTACAGCGCCCGCACCTGGGAACTGTCGCGCCGCAAGAGCGTCTCGCCCCACGATTCCACCGGCGCCAACCTGATCGTGCAGGTCAAGAATGGCAAGGTGATGCGCGTGGTGCCGCTTGAGAACGAGTCGGTCAACGAGTGCTGGATCGCCGACCGCGACCGCTTCAGCTACGAGGCGCTCAACAGCGCTGACCGCCTGACCCAGCCCATGATCAAGCAGGGCGGCCAGTGGCGTGAAGTCGACTGGACCACCGCCTTGGAGTACGTGGCCAACGGCCTCAAGGGCGTCAAGACCGAGCATGGTGCGGCCGCCATCGGCGCGCTGGCCACCGAGCACAGCACCGTTGAAGAACTCTACCTGCTGGGCCAGCTGGTTCGCGGCCTGGGTTCCGACAACGTCGACACCCGCCTGCGCAACGCTGATTTCACCACCGGTGCCGGTGCCGGTGCCGGCGCCCGCTGGCTGGGCTTGCCCGTGGCAGAACTGAGCACGCTGGACCGCGCCCTGGTGGTCGGCTCCTTCCTGCGCAAGGACCACCCGCTGTTCGCCTCGCGCCTGCGCCAGGCCGTCAAGCGTGGCGCCAAGGTGTCCGCCATCGGCGGCGCCAACGACGACTGGCTGATGCCCCTGGCTCAGCGCGTCACCGCGGCCCCGAGCGCCTGGGCGCAGGCCCTGGGTGACGTGGCCGTGGCCATCGCCAACCAGCTTGGCATCGACATCCCCTGCAACGGCACCGCCACCGACGCCGCCAAGGCCATCGCCGCTTCGCTGCTGTCCGGCCAGAACAAGGCCGTGCTGCTGGGCAACGCCGCCGCGCAGCATCCGCAAGCCTCGACCCTGCAGGCCCTGGGCCAGTGGATCGCCGACAAGACCGGCGCCAAGCTGGGTTACCTGAGCGAGTCGGCCAACACCGTGGGCGCTCAGCTCGTCGGTGCCCAGCCTCAGCAAGGCGGCCTGAACGCCGGCCAGATGCTGTCGGGCAAGTCGATCAAGGCCCTGGTGCTGCTGGGCGTCGAGCCCGAGTTCGACAGCGCCAACCCGGCCGCAGCGGTGCAAGCCGTGCAAGCCGCCGAGATGGTCGTGGTCATGAGCCCCTTCAAGGGCGCTGCCCCCGAATACGCCGACGTGATCCTGCCGATCGCGCCGTTCAGCGAGACCTCTGGCACCTTCGTCAACGCCGAAGGCCGCGCTCAAAGCTTCCACGGCGTGGTCAAGCCCCTGGGCGAGACCCGTCCGGCCTGGAAGGTGCTGCGCGTGCTGGGCACGATGCTGGGCCTGAACGACTTCGCCTTCGAAACCTCGGAAGAGGTCAAGGCCCGCGCCCTGGGTGACCTGGCTGCGCTGCCCTCGAAGCTGAACAACGCCACCTCGGCCGCCATCTCGATCAACGCTGGCACCGGCTCCCTGGAGCGCCTGGCCGATCTGCCGATCTACAGTGCCGACGCTTTGGTGCGCCGCTCGCCTTCGCTGCAAGCGACCGCAGATGCCAAGGCGCCCGTGGCGAGCTTGCCGCCTGCCTTGTGGGCAGAGCTGGGCTTGAGCGAAGGCGCGCAGGTCAAGGTGTCGCAAGACTCGGCCTCGGCCGTGCTGCCCGCCGTGCTCGACGCAAGCCTGCCGGCCAACGTCGTGCGGGTGCCCACCGGCCACTCCGCCACCGCCACGCTGGGTGCTGCCTTCGGCAACATCCGCGTCGAAAAGGCCTGAAGGGCAGGGGAGACAAGCAATGATTGACACCCTCTACAACGCTGGCGCTGCCAACCTCGGAGCCGCGTGGCCCGTGGTCTGGTCGCTCATCAAGATCGTGGCCCTGCTGCTGCCGCTGCTCGGTTGCGTCGCCTACCTGACCCTGTGGGAGCGCAAGGCCATTGGCTGGTCGCAGATCCGTCCGGGCCCGAACCGCACAGGTCCTTTCGGCCTGCTGCAGCCCATCGCAGACGCGGTCAAGCTGATCTTCAAGGAGATCATCACGCCGACGGCGGCCAACAAGGGCCTGTTCTTCCTGGGTCCGATCATGACCATCATGCCGGCCCTGGCCGCCTGGGCCGTGATCCCCTTCGGGCCTGAAGTGGCGCTGGCCAACGTCAATGCCGGCCTGCTGTTCCTGATGGCCATCACCTCGATGGAAGTCTATGGCGTGATCATCGCCGGCTGGGCTTCGAACTCGAAGTACGCCTTCCTGGGTGCGCTGCGCGCTTCGGCCCAGATGGTGTCGTACGAAATCGCGATGGGTTTCTGCTTCGTGGTCGTGCTGATGACCGCAGGCTCGCTCAACATGACCGAAATCGTGCTGAGCCAGAACAAGGGCCAGTTCGCCGACATGGGCCTGAGCTTCCTGTCCTGGAACTGGCTGCCTCTGCTGCCCATCACCGTTGTGTACTTCATCTCAGGTCTGGCCGAAACCAACCGCCACCCCTTCGACGTGGTCGAAGGCGAATCGGAAATCGTGGCCGGCCACATGATCGAGTACTCGGGCATGTCGTTTGCCATGTTCTTCCTGGCCGAATACGCCAACATGATCCTGGTCTCGACCCTGTGCGCGATCATGTTCTTTGGCGGCTGGCTGCCCCCGATCGAGGCCCTGAGCTTCATCCCGGGCTGGATCTGGCTGGGCATCAAGACCTTCATCATCGTCACGATGTTCCTGTGGGTGCGCGCTTCGTTCCCCCGCTTCCGCTATGACCAGATCATGCGCCTGGGCTGGAAGATCTTCATCCCCGTCACCTTGGTCTGGCTGATCGTGGTGGGTGTCTGGATGATGTCGCCCTGGAACATCTGGAACTGAGACTGAGAGGACACCCCCACCATGAGCACGTCCTTCAAGGAATTCGTCTCCAGCTTCTTCCTGCTGGAGTTGTTCAAGGGCCTGGCCGTCACCGGCCGCCACTTCCTCAAGCCGCACATCACCGTGCAGTTCCCGGAAGAAAAGACCCCGATGTCGCCGCGCTTCCGTGGCCTGCACGCCCAGCGCCGCTATGACAACGGCGAAGAGCGCTGCATCGCCTGCAAGCTGTGCGAGGCGGTCTGCCCCGCCATGGCCATCACCATCGAGTCGGCCGTGCGCGAAGACGGCCAGCGCCGCACCACGCGCTACGACATCGACCTGACCAAGTGCATCTTCTGCGGCTTCTGCGAAGAAAGCTGCCCGGTCGACGCCATCGTCGAGACGCACATCTTCGAATACCACGGTGAAAAGCGTGGCGACCTGTACTTCACCAAGGACATGCTCCTGGCGGTGGGTGATCGCTACGAAAAAGACATCGCTGCCAACAAGGAGGCGGACGCGAAATATCGCTGACCGATCATGGACACCTTCAGCCTACTTTTCTACACCTTCGCCTTCGTGCTGGTCTACGCGGGCTTCCGCGTGATCACCGCCAAGAGCCCGGTGACCGCCGCCCTGCACCTGGTGCTGGCCTTTGTCAGCGCCTCGTGCGTCTGGATGCTCCTGCAGGCCGAGTTCCTCGCCATCGCCCTCGTGCTCGTGTACGTGGGGGCGGTGATGGTGCTCTTCCTGTTCGTGGTGATGATGCTCGACATCAACACCGACTCGCTGCGCCAGGGCTTCTGGAAGCACTTCCCTGTCGCCGGCATCATCGGCGTGATCATCGCGCTGGAAATGTCCTTCGTGCTGACCCGCGGCTTTGACCTGCCCACGGCCAAGCCGATGCCGCCCGAAGTGGCCCAGGTGGCCAACACCAAAGCGCTGGGCATCGACCTCTACACCAACTACCTGTTCCCGGTGCAGGTGGCCGCCGTGATCCTGCTGGTGGGCATCATTGCCGCCATCGCGCTGACCCTGCGCCAGCGCAAGGACTCGCGCTCGCAGAACGTCGGTGAGCAGGTCCGCGTCAAGAAGGCCGACCGCCTGCGTGTGGTCAAGGTGGCGCCTCAGGTCGAGGCACCCGCTGCCGCTCAACAAGAAGAAGGAGGCCAGGCATGACCACCTCGATCACCCTCGGGCACTTCCTCTCGCTCGGCGCCATCCTGTTCGCGATGTCGGTCATCGGCATCTTCCTGAACCGCAAGAACCTGATCGTGCTGCTCATGGCCATCGAGCTGATGCTCCTGGCCGTGAACATGAACTTCGTGGCCTTTTCCCACTACCTGGGGAACATGGACGGCCAGGTTTTCGTGTTCTTCATCCTGACCGTGGCGGCCGCCGAGTCGGCCATCGGTCTGGCCATCCTGGTGGTGTTGTTCCGCAATCGCTCGTCGATCAACGTGGACGAACTCGACACCCTCAAGGGCTGATGCGACGCCAGGAGAACAAGAACCATGTCTGAGCTTTCCCTCAACTCCCTGCTGGCGGTGCCCTTGGCGCCGCTGGTCGGATCGATCGTGGCGGGCCTGTTTGGCGGCTACATCGGCCGACGTCCTGCCCACCTCATCACCATCCTGGGTGTGTTGGTGTCCTTCATCATTTCGGCCATGACGCTGAAGGCCGTCGCCGTTGATGGCGCCACCTTCAACGCCACCGTCTACGAGTGGATGACCCTGGGCACCCTCAAGATGGAAGTCGGCTTCATGGTCGACGGCCTGACCGCGATGATGATGTGCGTGGTGACCTTCGTGTCGCTGATGGTGCACATCTACACCATCGGCTACATGGAAGAAGACGACGGCTACCAGCGCTTCTTCTCGTACATCTCGCTGTTCACCTTCTCCATGTTGATGCTCGTGATGAGCAACAACCTGCTGCAGCTGTTCTTCGGCTGGGAAGCGGTGGGCCTGGTGTCGTACCTGCTGATCGGTTTCTGGTTCAAGAAGCCCACGGCCATCTTCGCCAACATGAAGGCCTTCCTGGTCAACCGCGTGGGCGACTTCGGCTTCATCCTGGGCATCGGCCTGCTGCTGGCCTACACCGGCACGCTCAACTACACCGAGCTGTTTGCCAAGGCCAATGACCTGACCGCTTTGACCCTGCCCAAGACCGACTGGTCCCTGATCACGGTCATCTGCATCTGCCTGTTCATCGGTGCGATGGGCAAGTCGGCTCAGTTCCCGCTGCACGTGTGGCTGCCCGACTCGATGGAAGGCCCGACCCCGATCTCCGCGCTGATCCACGCCGCCACCATGGTGACGGCCGGCATCTTCATGGTCACGCGCATGTCGCCGCTGTTCGAGTTGTCCGACGCTGCGCTGAACTTCATCTTGGTGATCGGCTCCATCACGGCGCTGTTCATGGGTTTCCTGGGCATCATCCAGAACGACATCAAGCGCGTGGTGGCTTACTCCACGCTGTCGCAGCTGGGTTACATGACCGTGGCCCTGGGCCTGTCGGCTTACAACGTGGCCGTCTTCCACCTGATGACGCACGCCTTCTTCAAGGCCCTGCTTTTCCTCGGTGCCGGCTCGGTCATCATCGGCATGCACCACGACCAGGACATCCGCAACATGGGCGGCCTGTGGAAGCGCATGCCCATCACCTGGATCACGTCGCTGCTGGGCTCGCTGGCCCTGATCGGCACGCCGTTCTTCGCCGGTTTCTACTCGAAGGACTCGATCCTGATCGCCGTGGAGCACAGCAACCTGCCGGCCGCTGGTTTCGCCCAGTTCGCCGTCATGACCGGGGTGTTCGTGACCGCCTTCTACAGCTTCCGGATGTACTTCCTGGTCTTCCATGGCAAGGAGCGCTTCCATCACAAGCCGTTCCCCGGCGAGCACGACCACCACGATGACCATGGCGATCACCACCATGAGCCCCATGAGTCGCCCTGGGTGGTGACGGCACCGCTGCTGCTGCTGGCCATCCCCTCGGTCGTGATCGGCTTCCTGACCATCGAGCCCATGCTGTTCGGTGACTTCCTGAAGTCCGCCATCACGGTTGACGCGACCAAGCACCCGGCCATGGCCGAGCTGGCCCACCACTTCCACGGCGCCACCGCCATGGCGCTGCACGGCTTCCAGACGCTGCCGTTCTTCCTGGCGCTGGGTGGCGTGGTCACGGCTTACGTGTTCTACCTGGTGGCCCCGCAGATCCCGGCCTTCTTCGCGAAGGTGCTGCGCCCGCTCATCGTCATCGGCGAGAACAAGTACTTCCTGGACTGGTTCAACGAGAACGTCCTGGCCGCAGGCGCGCGCCTGCTGGGCCGTGGCTTCTGGAAGATCGGCGACGTCGCCTTGATCGACGGCCTGGTCGTCAACGGTTCGGCCAAGCTGGTCGGTCTGATCGGCTCCGTCGTGCGCCTGTTCCAGACCGGTTACCTCTATCACTACGCGCTGGTCATGATCCTGGGGGTGTTCGCCCTCATGACCTGGTTCGTGTTCATGCAACCCTGAGCACGAGGAAGCGCCCATGCAAACCATGTCCAACATCCTCTCTCTGGCCATCTGGGTCCCGGTGGCCTTCGGGATCCTGTTGCTGGCCGCCGGCCGGCAGGGCAACCCTGGTGCCGCACGCTGGATCGCGCTGGTCGGCTCGATCGCAGGCTTCCTGGTCACCATCCCCCTGATGACCGACTTCGACACGACGACGGCAGCCATGCAGTTCGTCGAGAAGGCGCCCTGGATCGAGCGCTTCAACGTCATGTACCACCTGGGTGTCGATGGCATCTCCATGTGGTTCGTGCCGCTGACGGCCTTCATCACCGTCATCGTCGTGCTGGCCGGCTGGGAGGTCATCGAAGACCGCCCGCACCAGTACTTTGGTGCCTTCCTGATCCTGTCGGGCCTGATGATCGGTGTGTTCGCCGCGCTCGACGGCATGCTGTTCTACGTGTTCTTCGAAGCCACGCTGATCCCGATGTACATCATCATCGGCGTGTGGGGTGGTCCGCGTCGCGTCTACGCCGCCTTCAAGTTCTTCCTGTACACGCTGCTGGGCTCGCTGCTGATGCTGGTGGCCCTGATCTTCCTGTACTACAAGTCAGGCGGTTCTTTCAGCATCCTGGATTGGCACAAGCTGCCGCTGGGTGCCACGCCCCAGGCGCTGCTGTTCGGTGCCTTCTTCGCGGCTTTTGCCGTGAAGGTGCCGATGTTCCCGGTGCACACCTGGTTGCCTGACGTGCACGTCGAGGCGCCCACGGGTGGTTCGGCCGTGCTGGCCGCCATCATGCTGAAGCTGGGGTGCTACGGCTTCCTGCGCTTCATGCTGCCGATCGTGCCTGACGCTTCGCACGAGTTCGCCCCGCTGGTGATCACCCTGTCGCTGATCGGTGTGATCTACATCGGCCTGGTGGCCATGGTGCAAGGTGACATGAAGAAGCTGGTGGCTTATTCGTCCATCGCGCACATGGGCTTCGTGACCCTGGGCTTCTTCATCTTCAACGAACTTGGCGTGGTCGGTGGCCTGGTCCAGATGATCGCCCACGGCTTCGTGTCGGGCGCCATGTTCCTGAGCATCGGCGTGCTGTACGACCGCGTGCACTCGCGTGAGATCGCCTCCTATGGCGGCGTGGTCAACACCATGCCCAAGTTCGCTGCTTTCGCGCTGCTGTTTTCGATGGCCAACTGTGGCCTGCCGGGCACCGCTGGTTTCGTGGGCGAGTGGATGGTCATCCTGGGCGCGGTCCAGTACGACTTCCTCATTGGGGCCCTGGCTGCCACCGCGCTGATCTTCGGTGCTGCCTACACCTTGTGGATGTACAAGCGCGTCTACTTCGGTGACGTCACCAACGATGATGTGCGGGGTCTGAGCGACATCAACGCCCGCGAATTCCTGATCCTGGCCGTGCTGGCGGCCGCCGTGCTGTGGATGGGCATGCAGCCCAAGCCGTTCACCGACGTGATGCACGTCTCCGTGACCGAGCTGCTCAAGCACGTCGCTCAAAGCAAGCTGAACTGAAGGCCCACACAACATGACTGACCTGAACTGGCTCGCGGTGACCCCCGAGATCGTCCTGCTGGGCATGGCCTGCCTGGTGGCGTTGCTGGATCTCTTCGTCACCTGCCCGCAACGCCGTCCCACCTACTACCTGACCCTGGCTTCGCTGGCCGCGGTGGCCGCGCTGCACCTCGTCGAGATCGACAACGGTGCGACGGCCTACGCCATGCAGAAGATGGTCGTGATCGACCCGATGGGTCACCTGCTGGCCCTGTGCGCCACGCTGGCCACCATGGGCAGCCTGGTCTACGCCCAGGTGTACGCTGGCCCGCGCGACTTGGCCAAGGGCGAGCTCTACACCCTGAGCATGTTCTCGCTGCTGGGCATCAGCATCATGATCATGGGCAACAACTTCCTGACCATCTACCTGGGTCTGGAATTGATGTCCCTGTCGCTGTACGCTTTGGTGGCCCTGCGCCGCGATCACGCGCAGTCGACCGAGGCGGCCATGAAGTACTTCGTGCTGGGCGCGCTGGCCTCGGGCTTCCTGCTGTACGGCCTGTCGATGATGTACGGCGCCACCGGTTCGCTCGACATCGCCGAGGTCTACCAGGCCACCCTGGCTGGTGACCTGAACAAGCAGGTGCTGGCTTTCGGTCTGGTGTTCATCGTCTCCGGCCTGGCCTTCAAGCTCGGTGTGGTGCCTTTCCACATGTGGGTGCCCGACGTTTACCAAGGTGCCCCGACGGCCGCCACGCTGCTGATCGCCGGTGCGCCCAAGCTGGCTGCGTTCGCGATCACCATGCGCATCCTGGTCGAGGGCCTGATCAACCTGGCCACCGACTGGCAGCAAATGATGATGATCCTGGCCGTGGCCTCGATGACGCTGGGCAACCTCGCCGCGATCGCGCAGACCAACCTCAAGCGCATGCTGGCTTACTCGGGCATCGCGCAGCTGGGCTTCATGCTGCTGGGTTTCGTGCCCACCGTGATCGCCGGCAACACGGTGTCGGCTGGCAACGGGTATGGCTCCTCGCTGTTCTACGTGCTGACCTACGTGCTTACCACGCTGGGTACTTTCGGCCTGATCATGGTCCTGTCCCGCCCTGGCTTCGAGTCGGAGCAGGTCTCTGACCTGGCTGGACTGGCCAAGCGCAGCCCGGTGCTGGCCGCTGTCATGCTGGTGTTCATGTTCTCGCTGGCCGGCATCCCGCCGACCGTGGGCTTCTATGCCAAGCTGGCCGTGCTGCAGTCGCTGATCACCACCAACTCGCCGCTGCTGCTGCAGCTGTCGATCGTGGCGGTGCTGCTGTCGCTGGTGGGCGCGTTCTACTACCTGCGCGTCGTCAAGGTCATGTACTTCGACGAGCCGGTGCAGACCGAGGCCGTGGCCGAAGGCTCGGGCGCTCGCCTGCTGCTGTCGGCCAACGCGCTGGCGGTGCTGGTGCTGGGCATTTTGCCCAGCGGCCTGCTGTCGCTGTGCGCCCGCGCCATCACCCAGTCTTTGGCTGGCTGATGGATCGCGTTTGCCAAGGGGGCCCGGCGTGACGGGCCTCGTCCCCGCCTGGGCAGTCCTGACCGTGCTCCTGGCCGCGTTGTTCGCGGCCAATTTGCCATTTGTGAACGAGCGTTTGTTCGTCTTCGGGCCGCGCCGAGAGCCCAAATCGGTGGCTTGGCGGGTGCTGGAGTTGCTGGTCTATGGCACGCTGATTGCGCTGCTGGGCCGTGCGCTGGAAACCCACCTCGGCCGCGCCAGCGTGGTGCGCTGGGAGTTCGTGGCCGTTTGGCTGTGCGTGTTCCTCACGCTGGCCTTTCCGGGCTTCGTCTGGCGTTACCTGCGCAAGCACTGACCCATGCACGAGGTGGCAGCCGATCGCTGCCAGACTGACCCCCATGAACCAGGACGACGACGCCCACCTGACAGAGCACATGCTGAGTTCGACTCGTGTGTACGAGGGCTCCTTCATCCGTGTGCAGCGCGACGAAGTGCGCTTGCCCGATGGCAAGCAGGCAACGCGCGAGTATGTGCTGCACCCGGGGGCGGTGATGATCGTGGCGGTGCTGCCGGATGGGCGCCTGGTGCTTGAGCGCCAATACCGCTACCCGGTCAAGCGCGTCATGATCGAGTTCCCCGCGGGCAAGCTGGACCCAGGCGAAGGCGGGCTGCGTTGCGCGCAGCGCGAGTTGCTTGAGGAGACGGGCTACACCGCGACCCGTTGGGCGCGTGCTGGCGTGATGCACCCGGTCATCGGGTATGCCGACGAAGTCATCGAAATCTGGTTCGCCCAGGGCCTGAAGGCGGGTGAGCGCCACCTTGACGAGGGTGAGTTCCTTGATGTGTTCGCCGCCAGCCAACAGGAGCTCGAAGATTGGGTGCGCGACGGCAAGTTGACCGACGTGAAAACCATCGTCGGCATGATGTGGCTGCAGAAGTGGCGCGGCGGTGACTGGCCCCTGCAATGGGTCGAGGCCTGAACCCCGTTCAGGTGCGGTCCCCGATGTCGGCAGCGTCCCCGAGCGAGCAACATGCTGGTAGTTGACCTCCATTGCGAACATGGCCACGTTTTCGAGGGCTGGTTTGCCTCGGCCGATGACCTGGCGTCTCAGCAGGCGCGTGGGCTCGTGAGTTGCCCTGTGTGTGCTTCGACCGAGGTGGTGCGCCGTCCGTCCGCCGTGCGGCTCAACGTGTCTGCGCTCAAGGCCGAGAAGTCGGGGGCACAAGCTCCGGTGGTCGGCAAGCCTGCGCACCCATCGGGGCATGTGCCATCCGGACGGGGCGAGGGGGCGCAAACGGTTGGTGCCCAGCAGAGGGAGTCCCAGGCTCCTGCGTCGCGGGCGCGGGCTGCAGCCCTGGACGCTGAACCAGGCATGCCCTCCGTTGAGGTGCTCCAGGCGATGTACTTGCAAGCGGTGCGGCACGTGCTTGAGCAAACCGAAGACGTGGGCGAGGGCTTTGTCAAAGAGGTGCGCAACATCCACCGAGGCGATGCCCCGCAACGAGCCCTGCGAGGGCAAGCTGATCAGGACGAGGTCACCGAACTGAAGGAAGAGGGCATCGACGTGATGTCGCTGGCCATTCCGGAGTCGCTCAAGGGGCCTTTGCAGTGAAGGCGCGACCTTGGGCGCGACTCGACAGTCGCTGAGCCCATGCTCGGGGGCCAGCTCCGGCCCCAATCAGGCTGGGGGGGTGTCCTCGTTTGTGGCGGGCAACATCCGCCCCGGGTTCAGCACCCCCTTGGGGTCCAGCGCCAGCTTGATGGCCTGCATGGCCCCCAGGGCAGCCGGGGGGTGGCGCCTGGCCAGCTCGTGCTTTCGCAACTCGCCAATGCCGTGCTCCGCCGAGATCGTGCCGCCGAGGGCCTGCACCGTGTCGAACACCAGCGTGTTGGCGGCGAGCTCGAACGCTTCGAAGGCGTCGCCGTCGGCAAACTCTGCCGGGGGCTGGACGTTGAAATGCAGGTTGCCATCGCCCAGGTGACCAAAGCAGACCACCGCCGATTCCGGCCAGCGCTGGCGCAGCGCAACACCGACCTTGTCGATGAACTCGGGGACGCGCGAGGTTGGCATGCCGATGTCGTGCTTGACCATGCGACCGGCGATCTTCTCGGCCATGGGGATGGCCTCGCGCAATCGCCACATGGCCGCGCGTTGCGCCAGCGATTGGGCCAGGCAGGCGCTGGCACCTTCGCGCCCACCCGATTCCGTGGCCTCAGCCGTTGCGCTGCCGGCCTCGAGCAGAACGCCGGCCAGGCGCTCCTGCGCATCGTCGTCGGAGAGCGGGCTCACGGCTTCGAGCAAAAGCCACCAGGGGCTGTGGTCACCCTGGGCCCGCAGGGATGTCGCGGTGGGCAGGCCCAGGCCACCCAGCGCCTTCACCACGTCGGGCAGGTGGGTGTGCACCAGTGAGAGCGGCATCGGGGCCATCAGTTCACAGGCGGTGAGCCCGGCATCCAGGGCCTGGCGAGCCCGGCGCAACAGGCTGACCGCTGCGGCTGGGTTGGCACAGGGAACCAGGGCGGTGGCACAGCCCTTGGGAGCCGGGTAGAGCCGCAAACTGGCTGCCGTGATGATGCCCAGCGTGCCTTCGCTGCCGATCAGCAGGTGGCGCAGGTCGTAGCCGGTGTTGTCTTTGCGCAGGCCTTTGAGCAGGGACCAGACCTCGCCTTGCGCCGTGACCACCTCCAGGCCCAGGCACAGCTCGCGTGCGGTGCCGTAGCGCAGCACCTGCGTGCCGCCTGCGTTGGTGGCCAGCACACCGCCGAGTGTGCAAGTGCCCTCCGAAGCGAGGCTGAGTGGAAAGAGCAAGCCCGCGAGGGACGCAGCCTGCTGGACTTCGGCGAGGGTGCAGCCCGCCTGCGCCGTCATCGAGAGGTTGTCCTCGTCCACCGACAGCACCTGGTTCAGGCGCCGCAGGCTGAGCACGACCTGCTCGCCACTGGCGTCGGGCACCGAGCCGCCAACCAGGCTGGTGTTGCCGCCCTGGGGCACGATGCTCGCGCCGTGGGCGGCGCACAGCCTGACGGCGGTGGCCACGCCGTCTGCGTCGGCCGGGCTTACCACCGCGAGTGCGCTGCCATGGTAGCGGCCACGCCAGTCCTGCAGGAGCTCGGTCAGGGTGTGGCCTGCGTAGGGCTCGCGCACGGCCTGCTCGCCCAATGCCGCTCGCAGGGCGCGCAACAGCTCGGCGTGGCTGGAGGAGGGCATCAGGCCGGTTCCTTCGGGGGCTGGCCCTTCTTGCTCTTGGGCGGCAGCACCTTCAGCCGCTGGCGCACGTACACCGCGCAGCCGACGAACAGGGCGGTGCTCAAGGCCACCTCGATGCCGGCCAGCCACTGCGATGTGCCCCGGTCACTCGCCGCCCTCACCACGCCTTCGGTGAAATACAGCCAGATCAGCAGCGACATCCAGCGGTAGGTGTAGAGGCGGTGACGCAGCATGCCGGCCAGGGCCAAGGTCAGGGGCAGGGCTTTCCAGGCCAGCACACCGGTGCCGCCGGGCAGCGGCGCGAGCCACAGCTCCCACGCCACGCACAGGCCGATCAGGGCCACCAGCGCGGCCACACAAGCGGCGCGCAGGCGTTGGATCAAGGCCAGTCGCTCAGGCGTGTGCTGACCCAGGATGGGGTCGTCCAGGGCGACATCGCTGTCGAGGGGGGGCGTCAGGGGCATGGTGGGGTGAGGCTGCGTGGCGTGGCGCGGGCGCGCGTGGCCGGGCTGGCAGTGTACAGACGCTGGCATCATAGCCAGCATGACTTCCAAGAGGCCCCTCCTGGCTCGCGCATCCCAGCGCTGGCACCTGCTTGTCGAGACCCTTCGAACCTGGCCCTGGCGTCAGACCTGGGACACCCTGAGGCAGCGATTTCGGGAAGACCGGCTGGGCGTGACCGCCTGCAGCCTGACCTTCACCACCACCATCGCCCTGGTGCCCTTGTTCACGGTGATGCTGGCGCTGTTCAGCGCCTTCCCGGTGTTCGGGCGCTTTCGCAAGGCGCTGGAGCAGCAGGTGCTGGCCGGCATCCTGCCTGACGTGATTGCCAAGCAGGTGGTGCTGTCGCTGACCAAGTTCGCGGCCAAGGCCAGCCAGCTCGGTGTTTTGGGCTTGATCGGCCTGGGCGTGGCGGCCATGGCCCTGATGCTGACCATCGACCGCACGCTCAACGGCATCTGGCGCGTGCGCAGCTCCAGGCCGATCGCGCAAAGGGTGCTGGTTTACTGGGCGGCCCTGACGCTGGGGCCGCTGCTGCTGGGCGGCAGCCTGTCGTTCACGTCGTACGTGCTGTCCGCGTCGCGCGGACTGGTGGGCGAGCTGCCGGGAGGTGTCGGCTTCCTGCTTTCGCTGATCCTGTTCGTGCTGCAGACGGCGGGTTTCGCGGCGCTCTACAAGTACGTGCCGAACACCTTCGTGCGCACCGAGCACGCCTGGGGCGGCGCGATCTTCGCGTCCCTGGGGCTGGAGCTGGCGCAGCGGGGGCTGGCGCTTTACCTGGCCAAGGTGCCTGCGTACTCGACCATTTATGGCGCCTTCGCGGCCGTGCCCATCTGCCTGATCTGGATCTACCTGAGCTGGTTGATCGTGCTCATGGGGGCGGTGGTGGCGGCCTACACGCCCAGCCTGCTGTCGCAGGTCAAGCGTTGGCCCGATGCGCCCGGGCTGCAGTTTTCGTTGGCGCTGGCCATCCTCAAGGCGTTGGCGGTGATGCAGCACAGCGAGCGCAAGGGGCTGTCAACGGTGGGGCTGGCGCAGCACCTGCGTACCGACCCCCTGCAGATCGAGCCGCTGCTGGAGGCGCTCAAGGCCCTGGACTGGATCGCTGAACTCAATGAGCCTGAGGGCGAGCGGGGCGCGCGCTACGTGCTGCTGTGCGACCCGGATCACACCCGTGTGGGGCCGTTGGTCGAGCGCCTGCTGCTCAAGCAAGACCAGCTGGCGCAGGGTTTCTGGCGCGAAGCGGCACTGGAACGCCTCACACTGCGTCAGGTCATGAGCTGAGTTGAGCTTTTTCTGGCAGGATCAGGGTCATCCCGCTGGTCACTTTGGCGCAGGTCTGTCGCAATCAAGGTGACACCCCTTGCGTGCCGGCACCACCCGGCATCGCGACCATGTGCAACCCACTGTGAGACCCCACCGAGGAGACACATCCATGAAAGTCAGCGACATCCTGCGCGTCAAGGGCAGCACCTTGTTCACCGTTCAGCCCGAACAGCCGCTGGCCGAAGCCGCCCAGACCATGTCCGAACACGACATCGGCTCCCTCGTGGTGATGGACCACGGAGACTTGGCCGGCATGCTCACCTTCCGCGAGGTCATCCGTGGGGCGGTCAAGAATGGCGGCAGCTTCGGCTCGCTGGTGGTGCGCACCGTGATGGACGACCACCCCCTGACCTGCACCCCCGAGACCGACATCGACGAGGTGCGGCGCATGATGCTCAGCCGCCACGCGCGCTACATGCCGGTCATGACCCAGCGCACGCTGATGGGCGTGATCTCGTTCTACGACGTCGCCAAGGCCGTGGTCGATGGCCAGGACTTCGAGAACCGCATGCTCAAGGCCTACATCCGCGACTGGCCGGTCGAAGAGAACGCCGGGGGCGAGCGCCAGGCGCTGCTCTGAGCCGGTTTTCACCCGATGCGCATGCAACGCCCGGTTTTCGTCCGGGCGTTTTTCTTTGCCGCCATGAACTTTTCCGCATGGGGGACAATACGCTTTTGCGTCATTGATTGATCTGGATTCCGCGTCATGGCTGGCAGCACCATTGGTCTTTTGTTCACCGTCACCAACTTCGGCGAGTCGCACGGCCCGGCCATCGGCTGCGTCATCGACGGCTGCCCCCCGGGCATGGTCCTGTCCGAAGCCGACATCCAGCCTGACCTGGACCGCCGCCGCCCTGGCACGTCGCGCCACGTCACCCAGCGCAACGAAGCCGATGCCGTCGAGATCCTCTCCGGCGTCTACGAAGGCAAGACCACGGGCGCACCGATTGCTCTGTTGATCCGCAACACCGACCAGCGCAGCAAGGACTACGGCAACATCCTGCAGACCTTCCGCCCGGGCCATGCCGACTACACCTACTGGCACAAGTACGGCATCCGCGATCCGCGTGGTGGTGGCCGCTCGTCGGCCCGCATGACCGCGCCCATGGTGGCCGCCGGCGCTGTGGCCAAGAAGTGGCTGAAGGAGCAGTTCGGCACCGAGATCCGCGCCTGCATGACGCAACTGGGCACCGTGCCGATCGCCTTCGAGGGCTGGGAGCACGTGCCCAACAACCCGTTCTTTGCGCCCAACACCAGCCAGATCGAGCAGCTTGAGGCCTACATGGACGAGCTGCGCAAGGACGGTGACTCGTGTGGCGCCAAGCTCATCGTCGAGGCTTCGGGCATGCCCGTGGGACTGGGTGAGCCCTTGTTCGACAAGCTCGACGCGGACATTGCCTACGCGATGATGGGCATCAACGCGGTCAAGGGTGTCGAGATCGGCGCGGGCTTCGAGAGCGTTTCGCAGCGCGGCACCGTGCATGGCGACGAGCTCTACCCCGATGGGTTCGCGTCCAACCACGCAGGTGGTGTGCTGGGTGGCATCTCCACGGGGCAGGACCTGCGCGTGGCGATTGCCATCAAGCCGACCAGCTCGATCCGCTCGCCGCGCCAGTCCATCGACCTGGGTGGCCAGCCCGCCACGGTCGAGACCTTTGGCCGCCACGACCCCTGCGTGGGCATCCGCGCCACGCCGATCGCCGAGGCCATGCTGGCGCTGGTGCTGATCGACCACGCGCTGCGCCACCGTGCGCAATGCGGTGACGTCGAGGTCAGCACGCCCAAGATCCCGGCTTCGCGCGGCTGAATGACGCGACGAACGACGAACCCCCTGCCTTGATGGCGCCATGAAAAAGGGACCCGTTTGGGTCCCTTTGTGTTTGCTGCGGCTCTCGGTCAGTTGAGTTCGCGAGCGCCCTCGGGGCGCTCGATCAATTCCACCTTGTAGCCATCAGGATCGGTGATGAAGGCGATCACGGTGTTGCCGCCCTTGACCGGTCCAGCCTCGCGCGTGACGGCGCCGCCGAGGGCCTGAGCCTTCTCGCGCACCGCGTCGCACACGGCCTTGGCGTCGTCCACGCCGATGGCGATGTGGCCGTAGGCCGTGCCCAGTTCGTACTGCTCGACGCCGTGGTTGTAGGTCAGCTCGATCTCGGCGTGCTCGGGGTTGCGCCCATAACCCAGGAAGGCCAGCGTGTACTGCTGCTCCGGGCGTTCGGTGGTGCGCAGCAGTTGCATGCCCAGCACCTGGGTATAGAAGTCGATGGAGCGCTGGAGGTTGCCAACGCGCAGCATGGTGTGAAGGAGGCGCATGGTGAGGTGCTTGCCAAGCCGTGGTGTCAAACACCGGAGTTTGCCGCAAGGGGCCCCAGGCTTGCTTCGCTGGGGCCTTGTGCGTCAACGCGCTGCTGCGTCAGTGCGTCACGCCGAGCTGGGCGTGCTCGGCTTGACGTCAATCCAGCCCCGAACGCTGTTGATCAGCGCCAAACCCTGGGCGTGCGCCAGGTCCGATCGGGTCAGCACCCGCTCGTGCAAGGTGCCTTGCGCCAGCAGCTCCGAGCGCATCACGCCGGGCAGCAGCCCACAAGACAGGGGGGGGGTCCACCAGGTGTCATCGAGCTTCAGGGCCAGGTTGCCGATGGTGAACTCCGTGAGTTCGTCGTTCGCGTTGAACAGCAAGGTGTCGAAGCAGCCTGCCGGCGGCACAAAGCGGTCGTAGGCCTGCCTTCGTGTGGTCTTGTGCCGGATGAAGTCGTCAGCCGATGGCATGGGCTCGGTGGCCAGTGCCACGCGAGGCGGTGAGGAAGGTGGGGGCGCCAGCGGGGCTGTTTGGGCTTGCACACCGCCGTCGGCGGCCACCAGCAGTCGCACTTTGAAAACCCCGCTCGGGTGCGCTGCGGCTTCAAGGGCCAGGGCTTTGCTGACGTCGGCGTCGTTCAGCCGATGGCCGAAGTGTGCGGCGGCGGCGCGCAGGCGGGCCAGGTGGCCATCCAGGCGCAGCAGTCGCCCGTTTTCCAGTCGCATTGATTCGAGCAGCTCGAAAGGCTGGCTCGCCCGATCGAGGAAGCCGCGCTTGACCTGCCATTCGCGCCATTCCCCATCGGCGCTCGCATCCAGCGTGATGCCACTGCCGATGCCGCAGTGTGCCGTCCATGGGGCCGGTGGCGGGGGCGTGTGCAACACCACGGTGCGGATGGGCACGTTGAAGGTCACGCGCCCGCCGGGGCTCATCAGGCCGACGGCGCCGCAGTAGACACCTCGCGGCCCGCTTTCCAGCCGTGCAATGTGGTGCATGGCCTGGCGTTTGGGGGCACCGGTCACCGAGCCGCAGGGGAACAGCGCCGCGAAAGCTTCGCTCAGCTTCAGGCCCGCGCGCGAGCGTGCCGTCACGGTCGAGGTCATCTGCCAGACGGTGGGCAGCGCCTGCAGGTCGAACAAGGACGGCACCTGCACGCTGCCGACCTCGGCGATGCGCGAGAGGTCGTTGCGCAACAGGTCGACGATCATCAGGTTCTCTGCGCGCTCTTTCGGGCTGATGCGCAGGTGGTCGGCCGCCGCCTGATCGGATTGTGTGTCGCTGCCGCGTGCGGCCGTGCCTTTCATGGGACGGGCGGTGATCACCTCGCCGTCCCAGTCGAAGAAGAGCTCGGGGGAGACGCTGAGCACGACGCCCGGGCTGCGACTGGCTGCCCGAGCGTCGAGCATCAGACCGTAGCCTTCGGGCTGACTGCGGCGCAGGGCGTCGAAGAAGGGCTCGATGGCCGTCGGGCCGCCCTCGAAAGGGCTGCGCAGGCGGCTGGTCAGGTTCACCTGGTAGACCTCACCTGCCTGGATCAGGTCGCGGATGTGGTCGATTCGGCTGGCCGCTTCTGATTCGGTGAAGTCGGACGACCAGTTGCTGGCAGACCAGCTGGTCGCAGCCGGGGGCGGCTGGCTGGCGTGTGAACCCGCCACGGCCACTTCGGCAGGGTGAGGTTGAACCGCCTGCACCTGCTCGGGCTCAAAAACCGCCCACAGGGCATATGGTTGCCCTGGTGGCAATGCCTTGACGGGCAGGCAGGCATCGAGCCCTGGCGCAGCTTCGTAGGCCACCCAGCCCACCAGCCAGTGCCCGTTGCGGGCCAGTTCGTGGGCGGCGTCCAGCAGGCCGGGCACCTGGCTGGGGTCGTGCGCGACCAGCCAGCGCAGGGGCTGGCGCAAAGTCAGCTGGCGGCGTGCGAGCCCTGGCGCTTCGGGCGGAAAGTCCACCCGGGCCGTGGGCGCACCAGGCACCTGGTCAAGCACGGCGAGAGGGGGTGAGCACGTTGAGGAGCAGCACCAGGCCAACGATGGCGAACAAAGCCAGCGCCCAGAACTCGAAGGGCACGCCAAAGACGCTGACGGCGGCGTCGGCACAGGTGGCGCGCACCTCGAACCACTCTGGCAGTTGCCTGTCCAGGCCGGTGGCCATGACGATGCGGTCGGCCAGGGTCATGTCGCAGGACGAGGTCTTGGCCGCCACGAAGTGTTGCCACAGCGCGGCTGCGATGCCACCCGCTGCAAAGGGCAGGGCCAACGCAGCCAGCACCCGACGAGGCAGGGCGGGCACGGCCGCGCCAAGCAGGCAAAGACCGGCCAGCGCGACGAAGATCAGCCGCTGCAGGATGCACCAGGGGCAGGGCTGCATGTTGAACTGGTGCTGGGCCAGAAGCGCCAGGCCCACGGAAGCGGCGCAGGCCAGGCCAGCGAGGGCCATCAGCACGCGAGGAGACAGCCGCAGGTTCATGCTCAGCGGACCTCGGCGATCAGCTCGATCTCGACGCAAGAGCCCAGCGGGATCTGCGCCACGCCGAAGGCGCTGCGGGCGTGGCGGCCGGCTTCGCCGAAGACCTCGGCCAGCAGCTCGGAACAGCCGTTGGTGACCAGGTGGTGCTCGGTGAAGTCGGGCGTGGAATTGACCAGGCTCATGACCTTGACGATGCGCACCACCTTGTCCAGTCCACCGGCTGCCACGGCCAGCGTGCCCAGCAGGTCGATGGCGACGGCGCGCGCGGCCTGCTGGCCCTGGGCGGTGACCATGTCTTTGCCGAGTTGGCCGACCCAGACCTGGCCGTCTTTCTTGGCGATGTGGCCGGACAGGAAGACGAGGTTGCCGGTGCGGGCAAAGGGCTGGTAGGAGGCGGCAGGCACGGCCACGGGGGGCAGGGTGATGCCCAGGACCTGGAGGCGTTGTTCGATCGACATGGGGTTTTGTGTCGGCAAAGAGGGGGAGTGGCACCCGCTTCTTGGGGCGTCTTTCATGGGGTGCGACGCGTGGCCGACCCGGGTGCAGCCGATCCTACACTGAGCCGAAACACAACGAACAGGGAAGGGGCAGCCACGTGTACACATGGCTTGGCGCCAGCCTGGCCTGGCTGCTGGGAACGGGGCTGCAACTCATGTCGGAACCGCCCGCGCGAGCGTGGTGTGGCTTGGCGTTGGCTTGGGGGGCGAGCGGCTTGCTGCTGGGTGTCCTGGGGCGGTGGTGGCTGCACCGGCGAGTTGGCGTCCAAGGCCTGGTTGGCGCGCGTGGCGCGGCGTGGCGCTGGTCGGCGGCCTCGCGTGTCCTCTCTGCGTTGGGCCTGGCTGGCCTGGCCTGGGGTCTGACGGGCTGGCGAGCGTTGGACAAGCTGGAGCAGCGTTGGCCTGCGGACCTGTCTACCCAAGAGGTGCTGGCCGATTTGCGCTGGGGAGGGCTGCCTCAGCGCCTGGCGGCCCAGGCGCCGGGCAGGCGCGCAAGGCAGGGTGCTGACTCGCGCCCCGGTGCGGACACCGCCGAGGCGACTGCCAGTTGGCCCCCCAAGGCGCTCGCTGCGCCCCCAGCCCCTGAGCCCCGCATGGTGCGCTGGCAAGTCGAGGCTCGCGTTTTGCGCTGGCTCGAGCCTTCTGCCCCGTCGTCCGGCATCAAATGGCCTGAGCGTGTCCAGCTTTTCTGGGAGCGACCCAGCCCCGATGGACCGCCGCAGCCAGGTGAGTCGTGGCGCGTCGCCATGCGCCTGCGTGCCCCCGATGACCGCGTCAACCCAGGCGTGGGTGATGGCTCCCTCGGGCGGTTTTCTCGGGGTGTGCGGGCGGTCGGGCAGGTGGTTTCCGCCCGGGGCCTGCCGCCGCAGGCGCAGCCGGAGCCTGGCATGCTTGAAGCGCGGTTGGACGCCATCGACGCCTGGCGCCAGCGTGTTCGCGATCGCATCCTCTCGCACGTGCCAGATGCCCGTGCCGCCGGTGTGCTGGCGGGGCTGTCGGTGGGCGATCAGGCGGCGATCAGCCGCGCCGACTGGGTGGTGTTGCAGCGCACAGGCACCGCGCACCTGGTGAGCATCAGCGGCACCCATGTGGCCCTGCTCGGTGTGCTGGCGGCATGGTTGGTGCGAGGGGCCTGGTCCCGACTGCCTTCGCTGACCCGCCTGATCCCCGCCCACACGGTGGCAGCCTGGGTGGCCCTGGGGGTGTCCGCGCTCTACGCATTGGCCTCTGGCTGGGGCGTGCCCGCTCAACGCACGGTCTGGATGATGGTTTTTGTCACCGTTCTGGGCTCCGTCGGGCGGCGCTGGCCTTGGCCGCTGGTGTGGCTGCCGGGTGCCGCGCTGGTTTCGGTGACCGATCCGTGGGCGCTGGCCCAGCCCGGGTTCTGGCTTTCGTTCGTCGCGGTGGGGGTGCTGTTGGCCTCGGGTGTGCGGGTGCCCGAGGCTTCGGCCGACGAATGGGCCGAGGGGCGGTGGTGGTCCCGCTGGCGCGAGGCAGGGGGTGAGCTGCTGCAGACCCAGCGCCTGGTGGCGGTGGCCCTGGCTCCCCTGGCCCTCGTGTGCTTTCAGCAGGTCTCGATCGTGGGGGCCGGGGTCAACCTGCTGGCCGTGCCCTTGTTCACCCTGGTGTTCACGCCCCTGGCCCTGGCCGGGGTGGTCTTTCCATTCTTTTGGGACGTGGCGGCCTGGGGGCTGGAGGCGAGTTGGTGGGCGCTGTCGCTGAGTGCGCAGGCTCCAGGCGCCGTCTGGACGGTGCCCGCTTTGCCGGGCTGGGTGGCGGCCAGCGGCATCGCGGCGGCCTTCGTGCTGGCGTTACCCGGGCGCTGGCACTGGCGTGTGCTGGCCTTGCCATTTCTGCTGCCATTTTTTCGCTTGCCGGACGCGTGGCACCTGCTGCCCCGGCCTGAGCCAGGGCAGTTCAGCGCCGTGGTGCTGGACGTGGGGCAGGGCGGTGGCACCTTGGTCCGAACGTCGTCGCACACCCTGCTGTTTGACGCAGGACCGCTGCGACCCGATGGCAGCGACCTGGTCGAGCGCGTGTTTGCGCCCATGCTCCAGTCGATGGGGGTGCATCGGTTGGACGCGCTCATGATCAGTCACGACGATGCCGACCACAGCGCAGGCGCGCAGAGCCTGCTGGACAGCATGGAGGTTGGCGAGTTGATGACGCCTTTCGAGGCCGAGCACCCCTTGCGGCGACATGCGGTTCAACACCGAGCTTGCGTGGCGGGCATGAGCTGGACCTGGGACGGCGTGGTTTTCAGGGTGTTGCACCCGGGGCCGATGAAGGCCGGTGCTTCCGACAACGCGCGCTCGTGTGTTTTGCAAGTGGAGGCCTCAGCGCAGCAGCCGGTGCGCTTGCTGCTGACCGCCGACATCGAGGCCGATCAGGAGAGGGCGCTCCTGGCGCATTGGCCTGCCTCTCGCTTGCGCAGCACGGTGATGCTGGTGCCACACCATGGCAGTCGCACTTCTTCGACGCCGGAATGGTTGCGCGCGGTGGCACCTCGCCAGGCGGTGGTGCAGGTGGGTCTGCGCAATGCCTATGGGCACCCCAGCCCAGCGGTCATGCAGCGCTACGCCGAAGCGGGCATCCCGACGGTCACCACGCCGGTGTGTGGTGCATTCGTTTGGGAGAGCGCCGAGCTTGCTGCGGTCGCGTCAGCAGTGCCTGGGTCACGCAGTCAGCCCGCGCTCGGCCGATGCTGGCGATCGACGAGGACACACCATTGGCAACAATGAGCCGATACCGCGATCGCTTGCAGCGGGACGGTGAACCAAGGCCTCAGTCGGCCTCGTTCAAGCGACTGGCCAGGATCTTGTCGATGCGCTTGCCGTCCATGTCAACCACCTCGAAGCGCCATCCGTGCCACTCGACCACGTCGGTCACGCGGGGCAGGCGACCCAGCAGCAGCATGACCAGGCCCGCCAGCGTGTTGTAGCGGCCACGGTCTTCGTCGGGCAGGTTCTTGATCTCCAGGCGGTCCTTCAACTCGGGGGCCGGGATGAGGCCGTCGATCAACCAGGAACCGTCGTCGCGCTGCACGGCCCAGGCGTCGTTCGGCTCGGCTGGCGTGAACTCGCCGGTGATGGCCTCGAGCACGTCCCGCAGGGTGATGACGCCTTGCACCTCGCCGTATTCATCGACCACGAACACCATCTGCGTGTCCGAGCCACGGAAGTGCTCGAGCAACTCCATGCCGGAGAGCGTCTCGGGCACGAACACCGCAGGCAGCAGGTTCTGGCTGAGGTCGTTGCTCTGCTGCTGGGTGAGTTGGTGCAGCAGCTGCTGGGCCGTGACCACGCCCACGACGTCATCGAGGCCACCTCGGCAAACCGGGTAACGCGAATAACCGTGCTCGGCGATGGTGGCGATGTTCTCGGCCATGGGCTCCTCGATGTCGAGCCAGGCGATGTCGCTGCGCGGGATCATCATCGAGCCGATCTGGCGCTCGTCGAGGCGGAACACGTTGCGCACCATCTGGTGCTCGTGGGCCTCGATCACGCCGGCGTCCAGGCCCTCTTCGAGCTGGGCCGCGATCTCTTCTTCGGTCACGCTGCGCCCACCGTTGTCCTTGATGCCCAGCAGCTTGAGGATGCCTTCGGTGCTCACCGACAACAGGTGCACAAAGGGCTTGGTCAGGCTGGAGATCACCTTCATGGGCGGCGCCATGAGGCGGGCCACGGATTCGGGGTACATCTGACCCACGCGCTTGGGCACCAGTTCACCGAAGATGATGGTGGCGAAGGTGATGATGACCACCACCAGCGCTGTGGCCGTGATGTCCGCGATGCCTTCGGTGAGCGGGAAATGGGTCAGCAGCCACTGCGCCAGCGGGCTGGAAAACGCGGCCTCACCGACGATGCCGTTGAGCACGCCGATGGAGGTGATGCCGATCTGGACGGTGGACAGGAACTGCGTGGGGTTGTCGTGCAGGTCGATGGCGGCCACCGCGCCTGCGTCTCCCGTCTCCGCCATGACCTGCAGCCTGGCCTTGCGGCTGGCCGCGAGCGACATCTCGGACATGGCGAACAAGCCGTTGAGCAGGATGAGGAAAATCAGCAGCGCAAAGTCCATTGAAGGCACCGGGCGTGGCCGGGCCGTCGGTAAAGGGACAGCAAGCGTAGCAGAATCCGGGCCATGGACTACCTCGTCGGCGACCTCCAAGGCTGTTGCGATCCGCTCGAGCGATTGCTGCAGACCATCGATTTTTCTCCTTCCCGCGATCGGCTCTTCCTCCTGGGGGACCTGGTCAACCGCGGTCCGGACTCGCTGGGCGTGCTCCGGCGCCTGCGGGCGCTGGGAGGGGCGGCCACCTGTCTGCTGGGCAACCACGACCTGCACCTGTTGGCCATCGCTCACGGGGTGCGCAAGCCGCACCGCAGCGACACGCTCGACGGCATCTTGCAAGCACCCGACCGCGACTACTGGTTGAACTGGCTTCGTCAGCAGCGCCTGGCGGTGTGGGACGCCGGCTGGCTGATGGTGCACGCGGGCGTGCTGCCGCAGTGGGACGCGGCGCGCACCGTGGCGCTGGCCGGTGAGATCGAGGCCATTCTGCGCAGCCCCGACCTGGGTGACTTCCTGACGCAGATGTACGGCAACGAGCCCGCGCGCTGGGACGACACCCTCACAGGCGTGAGCCGCTGGCGCTGCGTGGTCAACGCGCTCACGCGCCTGCGCTTTTGCACGCCCGAAGGCGAGATGGAATTTGCCACCAAAGAAGGTGCGGGGGGGGCGCCCCAAGGCTTCGTGCCTTGGTTCGAGGTGCCTGCTCGTGCCACCCAAGGCACGCCGGTGGCGTTCGGACACTGGTCGACGCTGGGGCTGATCGATCGGCCTGATTTGCTGGCCCTGGACACCGGCTGTGTGTGGGGCGGACGCCTCACGGCGGTTCGCGTCGATGGCGGGCGGCGAGAGGTGGTCCAGGTGGTTTGCCCTCAGGCACAAAAGCCGACGCCATCCTGACTTGGACTGCCACTACAATGGTCGGTTCCGAGGGTGTGTGGCCGAGCGGTTTAAGGCACCGGTCTTGAAAACCGGCGAACGTTTGCGCGTTCCGTGAGTTCGAATCTCACCGCACCCGCCAGGATCTGGTTGCCGTGGTTGCCGCAGTGGTCGAATCGACTGCGGCGTTGTCGCCGCCCAGGGGACACAGTTGTCCTGCTCCCTCACGCACTGTGAGGCAAGCCAGCTGACCGCCCCGCCAGGTCCGTGCCCCGCGTACCTCCAGATCATGAACCGACCCCCCCGGGAATCACTCGCCGAGGCTGACGCTCAGCGCGCCTTGTACGACCAGATCGAGGCCGAATTCGAGGCCATCAAACTCAAGTACCGCGACATGCTGGGTCCGCAGGACGTGGCCTACATCAAGCGGCTTCGTGCCTGGTCTCGGCGCTTCGAGGTGCTGGGGCGAGGCCTGCTGTGGGTCAGCAAGGAGCCGATCACCTTTGCGCTGGGCGTGCTGTTCGTTTGGTTGCACCGCAACATCGAGGCCATCGAGATTGGCCACAACGTTTTGCATGGCCAGTACGACGGTTTTGCGGAGATCCCGCAGTTCCATTCGCGCAACTTCAAATGGAAGGCGCCGGTGGACGAAGAGGGCTGGCGCCGCGAGCACAACGCCCTGCACCACGTGCACACCAACGTGTTCGAGAAGGACCCGGACCTGAACCACGGCATTTTGCGCATGAACGACAAGACGCCGTGGAACCCGATGCACCGCTGGCAGGTGCCCATCTACCTGCTTTGGGTCTACCCGCAGATCCTGTACGGGTTCAACAACCAGAACCTGGGTTTTCGCCAAACCCAGCGCGCCAAGGACTTCCCCGAGGGCAACAAAGGCTATGCCCTGGTCGAGCACCCAGGGCAGAGCGAGGCCGACCTCAAGCGACGGCACAGGCACTCCGTGCTGCGCGTGCTGTTCAAGGAATACCTGGTGTTCCCGCTGCTGGCCCTTGCCACCGGGTTCTCCTTCTGGAAGGTGTTCCTGGGCAACATGCTGGCCGACGCCATCAACAACTACTGGATCGCGCTGACCATCCAGGCCACTCACTTCACGGCCCCCTTGCAGCCCGAAGAGGCGCTGAACCACCGTGGACACTGGTACCTCAGCCAGCTGGATTCGTCGGTGAATTTCAAGGGCCCTCGCTTCATGAGCATCCTGTGGGGACACCTGAACTACCAGGTCGAACACCACCTGTTCCCTGACATCCCGTCGCGCCACTACCCGGCCATGTCCAAGGAAGTGCGCGCCGTGTGCCGCAAGCACGGGCTGAACTACCAGGTCAACGAGACCTGGGGTCGGGCCATCCGCAATTACGTGGCTCAGATGTGGCAGTTCTCCAAGCCGCCAAAGAACGATCAGGGCATCTCCCTCGGAGCGAACCGTGCTTGAGCGGGCGCTGAATTCGGTGGCTTCATGGGGGCTCGATCGCGTGGGGCAGGGCAGCGTGGATTACGTGGTCAGCAACACCATGACGGAGTTCAACCGCCGCTGCTTGCCCTTCGTCTGGACTTATGACCTCAAGGCATTGGTCGAGCAGGTCATCGACGAAGCTGCCGACGTCAAGACATTCGTGCTTCGGCCCAACCAACATTGGCCAGGCATGAAGCCGGGTCAGCACATCGAGGTGTTGTTGAAACTGGGCGATCAGGTGCACCACCGTTGCTACAGCCCATCGGTGAGACCCAACGGGCGCCTGGCCATCACGGTCAAGCGCAAGGAAGGTGGCGTGGTGTCGCCATGGTTGCACAGCGCGGTGCGGCCGGGGCAGGTGCTGACGCTGGGCAAGCCCCGTGGGCATTTCACGCTGGGCGATCCACAGCTTCCAGGCAAGGTGCTGATGCTGGCGGCTGGCTCGGGCATCACGCCCATTGCATCCATGGTGGCGCAATGCCTGTCGATGCCGGCCGACCAGCGACCCGACCTGAACGTGATGGCCCAGTTCCGCCTTCCCGGCGACGTCATCTTTCGGGCCGACATGCTCGAATGGTCCGCCACAGGTGTGCCGGTGACGGTGGCCTTGAGTCAGCCTTCGGTGGCACCCGTTGCCGACGGCTTGCAGACCGCTGATCGATTGGACGAGGCGCTGATCCTTCGCCGTTGCCCTGACGTGGCCGAGCGGCATGTCTACCTGTGCGGCCCCGACGGGTTCATGCAGAAGATGCTGCAGGCGCTGAAGGCCTTGGGCGTGCCCGCCCGCCACATCCACACCGAGCGTTTCGAGATGGCCACCGCCCTGCCATTGCAAGGCGATCAGGTCGTGGACCTGGACGGCGCGGAGGTCGTGTTCGAGCACATCAACGCGGCGATCACGCTCAAGGCGTCCGATCAAGGCAAAACCCTGCTGCAACTGGCCAACGAGCACGGGCTTCACCTGGAGCAAGGCTGTGGCAAGGGCGCTTGCGGCACCTGCAAGCTCACGGTGCACGAAGGTCAGGCCCACGGCAATGTGCTGGGCAGCAGCGTCTACCTTTGCACGAGCTTCCCCGGATCGCGGAACCTGGTGTTGGGTGCCTGAGGCGGGCCCTCCAAGCAGGGGGGGGCGCATCGCAGAACATTCCTTGTGATCCCTCCTCAAGGGTTTTCCATGGCCGCTTGTCAGCAGGTGCCATCTGGACAATCCCCGCCATGACAACAACGGGAGGCGCGACACACGTCGCGAGGTGAACATGGCTCAAAGAATCTTGACAACGGCGTCCTTGCTCGGGGGCTTGTTGCTTCTGTCTGGGTGCAACGAAACGACGGTCTCGGGGGAAGTGCTGGCCGAGGGTACCGAGGGCGCCTGGGTTTGCCTGGACACCAACGGCGACTTGCTCTGCGATGACACGGAGCCAGGCGGCGCGGTTCAGGCGGGTGGTGCGTTCCAGTTCCCGCGTCCGACGCTGATGGCCGCACACGCCATGAACCTGGTGGTGCAGGTGCCTGATCAACCAACCCAGACGCTGCCGGTTGCCCCTTTGCCCGCTGGTGCGTTCGTGATGGCCACGCCGGCGCGCGACGATGGCGCGGTTGTCACGGGGCTGAGCACCTTGTTGGCCATGCATCGGTCGGCGCCAGGCCAGGGCGAGGAGGAGGACATCGCCCTCGTCGAGTCCGAATTGAAGCGCACGCTGGGCCTGCCCGACGAGGTTTCCTTGTTGGCAGCCCCCGGCTCCGACGAACAGCGGGACTTGAAGAAACTCGATGCTTGGGTCGTGACAGCCCTGCGTCAGGGCGCGCAGGCGCACTCGCAGACCTCTGCGGGTGATGCGGGGCCAACGGGTGCGTCCACTCGGGCGGCCGCCGAGGTGCTGGCGCCCATCATCGGGCGCTACACCCAGGCCGAAACAGGCCAGTTGCTCCACACCGTCGGAGCACGCACGCTGGTGCATGAAACCAAGGCGGCGTTCGTGCCTCACACCTGCGTCACGCTGCCCCCTCCGCTGGTGGTCATCGACACGGCTGGCGGAGCGCCCGTTGTGGACAAGGAGAGTTACGTCCAGGCCCAGCTCACCATGGGGGCCACGGCGGACTTCCCTCAGGCTTTGAACTTGTCGACCAAGATTCGCGGGCGCGGCAACTCCACCTGGAACCTGGAGAAGAAGCCATATCGACTGAAATTCGACAGCAAGAGCAAGGTGCTCGGGATGACGTCGGACAAGGATTGGGCTCTGTTGGCCAATCACACCGACAAGACCATGCTGCGCAACGCGGTGGCGCTGTGTCTGGGGCGGGTGATGGGCATGGCCTACACGCCAGCGGCGCACCATGTTGAATTGCGGCTCAACAACGACTTCCTGGGGCTCTACCAATTCGTCGAGCACGTCAAGGTGGCGGATCACCGCGTGAACATCGGCGCACAGGCCATCAGCCCTGAAGAAGTCGATGCGGGGTTCTTCCTGGAGATCGATGCCAGGCTCGATGAAACCCACTGGTTTCGCAGCCAGAGCATGCGCCCCTACACAGTGAAGTCCGATGTCCTGGATGCAACCCAGGTCACGCACATCCGTGACGTGGTCAACGCCATGGAGTCGGCGCTGTTTGGCAGCGATCATCGGGATCCGGTCAACGGGTATGCGGCTCACCTGGATGTCGAGGCCTTGGTCGATTTCTACCTGATCAACGAGTACCTGCGCAACAACGATGCCTTCTACTCCAGCACCTTTGTCAAGAAGGAGCGCGGGGGCAAGCTCACGTTCGGGCCTCTGTGGGATTTCGATCTGGCAGCCGGAAACGTGAAGTTCAATGACAACGCGTCGCCCATCGGTTGGTGGCTGCGTGAGCCGGGCAATGTCAATGCGTCCTACATCAAGCAGCTGCTCACCGACCCCGCTTTCGAGCAGCATGTCAAAGCCCGTTGGCAGCACTTGAGGCAGCAGTTGCCGGCTTTGCAGGCTTACATCCAGCAAAGCGCCGAGGTCCTGCAGGCCAGCCAGGAGCGCAACTTCCAGCGTTGGGACGTCTTGAACACACCCATCTCACCCAGCCCCCTGGCGCTGGGCAGCTACGAGGCGGAGGTGTCTCACCTGCGAACCTGGTTGGCGCGGCGCGCAGCCTGGATGGATGAGCAATTGTTGCCATCGCCCGTGGCTTTGCCTTGATGGGCGCCTGAGGGCTTGAGTGGCTCAGTGGGCCTCGGCCAACTCGGGCGAGGCCTGCTGCACAGGGGGCACCCAGCTTGACACCCACTGCGGCAGTTGGTCTGCTGGCATGGGTTTGGCGATCCAGTAGCCCTGGGCGATGTCACAGCCCAGCTTGCCCAGCAGACCCCAGGCAGCGCCTTCTTCCAGGCCTTCGGCCGTCACTTTCAGACCCAGGTTGTGCGCCAGGTCGACCACCGACCGCACGATCTTGGCGTCCTGGGCATCGTGGTGCATGTTCATCACGAAAGAGCGGTCGATCTTGAGCTCGTGAACGGGCAGGCGCTTGAGGTAGGCCAGCGACGAGTAGCCAGTGCCGAAGTCGTCGATCGACATCTGCAGGCCCATGTCATGGAACTGCTCGAGTGTTTGCTGCGCGCGATTGGGATCGTCCATGATCGCGCTTTCGGTGATCTCCAGGCACATCGCGCTGGCGGGCACCTGGTGTTCTTGCAGCAGCGCGCTCACGCGGGCAGGCAGTTCGGGGTCGATCAGGTCGCGTGCAGAGAGGTTGATCGACATCTGCAGGCGCAGGCCCTTATCGGCGCAGCTTCGCCAGGTGCGCATCGACTCGATCAGCAGCCAGCTGGTGATCTGGCGGATGAAGCCCGACTGCTCCGCGAACGGGATGAACAAACCGGGGGGCACCATGCCACGTGCAGGGTGTGCCCAACGGATCAGGGCCTCGGCGCCCACGACACTGCCGCTGCGCAAACAAACCTTGGGCTGCAGAAAGAGGCGGAATTCGTTTTGCTCGACCGCCTGGCGCAGCTCGCCGAGCAGGGACAAGGCGGCGTCGGATTTGACATCCAGCTCGGGCCGGAAGATGGTGCAGCCGGTCTGCGCTTGTTTGGCATGGTGCATGGCCAGCTCGGCGCGGCGCATGAGGTTGGCGTCGTCGGTGGCGTGAGTCGGGCATGCCGCGATGCCGATGCCCGCGCCCAGGTCCACCGTGCTGCCGTTGAGGTCGATGGTGGCTTCGAGCACTTGCTGAACTCGGCGTGACACCGCCAGCGCCTCGTCGACGCCGCCATGGGCCAGAAGGATCGCGAATTCATCGCCACCGAGTCGGGCCACGGTGTGCTCGGCCTCGTTCAGCTTTTCATGCAGCAGGCGAGCGACGCGCTGCAACAGCTGGTCGCCGGCGTCGGTGCCCAGCACGTTGTTGACATGCCGAAAACGATCGAGGTTGAGCATGACGACCGCGCAGCCGGTGTTCTGTGCCACGGCCCGCGCCACCGCATCGCGCACGGCGATGGTGAAGCCAGCGCGGTTGGGCAAACGGGTCAGGGCGTCGGTCAGGCCGCTGCGGCGGATCTCGCTTTCGCGCTGGTGAACGGCCTGGCGCATCGACTCGAAGGCCTCGGCGAGCTCGCCGATTTCGTCATCGCCATGGCGTGGGATGGGCGCGTTGAAGTCGCCACGTGCCAGGCGCGCAGCCAGTCGGGTGAGGCTGGTGACAGGCGTCGTGATGCGGCGTGCCGTCATGGCGCTGCCGATGGCGAACGCCAGCACACCGAAGCCATTGAGCGCGAGGATGGCCAGTTGCAGTTGCTGAAATGGCGCGACGGCGGCATCCACCGACCTCAGCATCACGGCATAGATCGGCACCTGTGCGTCGTTGCCGAGCGCGTGCAGGCGAGCCACGTGCAGGCCGTCCGGCAGCTCGAAAGACATGCGGTTGGCGCCGGAGGCCGCCGACGCCGAGGCGGCCGGCATCCACTGGCCCAGCAGCGATTGGCGGGCGTCATCGCCAAGCAAGGACAAGGCCGCTTGCCAGCCGCCCGCCTGGGTCCGCGTGACGATCACCAGGCTCATGGCGGTGAGCTGTTTCATGTCGCGCACCAGTCGCTCGTCGAGCTGGTAGCCCATGACCACCCAACCGATGGTCAGTGGCGCACGGATCGGCACCGCCACCAGTTGCAGCACCTGTTTGCCCATGGCCACGATCACGCCCGACTCACCCGGGTCCTCGGTGGACTCGGCTTGTCGGATGGCGCGCTGAACCAGTCCCGTCAGTTCGGCCGAACGGGGGCCGGTGGTCGCTTGAACTGCGCCTTGGGCGTCGGTGATGATCGAAAAGCTGGCGCCTGTGCGTTCGCCCTGATTCTCCAGCGCCGATACCAGCGTCTCGGTGTCGCCGCTGGAGAGGGCCTCGCGGAACCCGTAGTCTGCCGCCAGCACACGCGTCGACTCGCTCAGGTGGGTGGCGCTTTGCCGCAGCAGCCGCCTGAAAACCTGCTCGCCCAGGTCCAGTGAGGATCCCAGCAACTCTCGGGCGTTTTGGTCGATGCTGCGCTGAACGAGTGCAAAGGTGACAACCTGCACCAGCAGCAACAGACCCAGGAAGAGCGCGACGATGCGAAACGCCAACCGGCGCCGCATCGGGAGTGCATCGACCAGGGTGTCACCGCCGGTGTTCATGGCTTGGGCGGCCCCCCGAGTCGGACGACGCTCGTGTTGCCCGCCACAGGGACCTTGATGCTTTGGCGCTGTGGCGCTTGTTTGTCGCCCATCTGCATGTGCCAGACCTGCAGCGTGTGGTCTCCGGCGGGCACGTCCAGCTTGACCACGCCTGCTGGGTTGGCGATGGCGAAATGCGGGGTGTTGACCACGTGGATGAAGGCCGTCATGCGATCGTGGATGTTGCAGCCCAGGATGGCGGTGCCAGCTTTGTCGAAAACCACGGGTGCGGCGGGGGTGCCCGAATAGAGCTTGATCTCGAATGGCTTGGCCGGGGAGAAGGAATAGATGTGGTGACGCACGGTGTCGAAGTTCGGGAAGCTCACGGCCGTGCCGGTCTGCACCACCAGCAGGGTTGGCGTGAAGGCCCGCCCGCGTTGCCCCATCTCGGCCTGGGTGCCGGGCGGGGCGGTCGGCTTGCTGCCGCTCACTTCAACGGACACGACGGCATCGGCTGCCGGCGAGCCGTTGGCGTCCAGCACGGTCACGCTCACAGGGGCTGCAAGGGCCGGCACGCACGCCAGGCTCATCCAGATCCCGACGACGAGATTGGGTGGCGAAAGTTTCGGCTGGCACATGGGTGAGGCCTCTCAGCGGTCGGTGGTGACGATGTCGCGGCGGCTGGGTGCCAACCGGCGGAGCAACTCGTTTTTGGCCCCTTGCGGCACACCTGCGCGGTCGAGTTCGTCGCGCAGCATCTGCACCGTGGTTTCGAACTCCGAGCCTCCCAGGCCCAGGTCGGCGTGTGCGTTGCGCATCGTCTCGCCTTCGTACACGCAGGGGCCGTCTGCCACCTTGCACAGGTGCGCTGCCAGGCTGGCTGAAAGCGTGCGCAAGTTGATGCCGTCGAACGTGCGTTTGGTGCGCGGGTCGGTCGACATGCGCTGCAGCATCGCGCTGCTGACGGCCTGGATGCCTTCGACACCGCCCAGCTGCTGAAACAGCGGGGGCGAGGGTGGGGTGCTGCCGCAGGCGGCGAGTTGGCAGGCGAGCGCAAACAGCACCAGGCCGAACGGGCGCCCAAGGCGATGGGGTGTTGCAGGAGGGGGCATGAGCGTCACTCGTTGGCAATGATCGCCACTGTGTCAGTTTTGAGGAGGGGGGTTTCCTGGAGAATGGGGTGATCACGGTGCCATTTCTGCGGATGTCTGCCCAGAATTCACGGGAAGATGCGTCAGCTTGGCGCATGGCTTGACGGCTGGAGGATCCACTGATGGGCGCTTCTTTCACATTCCTGACCTCGAGGTCGCGATTCGCCGCCTGGCCATGCTTGGCCTTGGTTGGCTGGATGGGCGTGCTCCCGGCCTGGGCAGGAGATCGCCTGCTGGGCACGTCGGGCGTCTCACAGATCGAGGGCGCCGCGGGCGGAGGACTCACACCCTGGGCCGTCATTGGCGGCAACGGCAGCAGCGACCAAGTCGGTGCTTCGGCTTACGCCACCCACATCCGCACGCAGGGCAAGTTCAACCTGAACATCCAGGGCGTCGCTGTGGGGGTGAAGAACCGCATCGAGGTGTCCATGGCCCGCTGGAGTTTCAAGTTCAGCGACACGGTGCCTGGCAAGAGTGCGCAGATGAACGTGCTGGGCGCCAAGGTGCGCGTGCTGGGCGACGCTGTCTACGACCAGGACGTGTGGTGGCCGCAGGTGAGCGTCGGCTTTCAGCACAAGCACAACGAGGATTTCAAGCTCGTGCCCACCTTGCTGGGGGCCACGCGCGGATCGGACACCGACTGGTACGTGGCCGCCACCAAAGTCTGGCTGGGTGCAGCCTGGGGCCGCAACGTGTTGGGCAACTTGACCTTGCGTGCCACGCGGGCCAACCAGTTCGGGATCCTGGGGTTCGGTGGTGACCTGGGCAACCGCCACCAGTTGATGCCAGAGGCCAGCCTGGCCGTGTTGGTGCGCGACGACCTGGCCGTGGGCGCCGAATGGCGCGCCAAGCCGGATCGACTCAGTGCGTTCAAGGAAGAGAACGCCTGGGACGCCTTCGTGGCCTGGTTCCCGCACCGCAACCTGAGCCTGACCGCAGCCTGGCTGGAGCTGGGCAACATCGCCGACAAGCCGAGTCAGCGCAGCCTGTACTTGTCGGCACAAGTCGGCTTCTGACGGTCACAAGCGCTGTGGCGCGTGCCTTGTGAGGCGCGTGCACGCAAAAAAACAGCCCGCGCGCTCAAGGCGACACGGGCTGCGCTGCGGCCACTCACAACCGGAGGGCCTGGACCGGTGGGGCGATCCCCAGTCCTGTACCCCTTGCGGGGAGCCACCTCACCGGTAGCGTGGTGCAGCCGGACCGCCCGGCCGACCTGAGTGGAGCAGGTCTGGCACCCTTTTGACCTCCGTTACCCGGGGGCCTCACGGTTGACGAACACCTCGTCGATCACCGTGGACTCATTGTGCGCGAGCGCCTTTCGTGCGTCTGTGTGTTTTCTCACGACATGGCGACGGCTTGCACGGAGCAGCCCTCTGCTGTGCGAAAGTTGACGTCAGGAAGGTTGAACCCATGGCCGCAGAAATCCTGACCACCACCCAGATGGCGAGCGCCGATGCCGCCACCATTGCACGGGGCACGCCTGGCATCGTGCTCATGCGCGCGGCCGGTGAAGCCGTGGCCCGCGCCATCGTGGAACGTTGGGCGCCTCGGCCTGTGAACGTGCTGTGCGGGCCGGGCAACAACGGTGGCGATGGTTGGGTGCTGGCGCGCGTGCTGCGTCAACGGGGTTGGCCCGTGCGTGTGCACGCCTTGGCGCCTCCCCAAGCCCTTCGAGGCGACGCAGCCGAGGCGGCCAGGGAGTGGCTGGCGCTGGCCGATGACAAAGGTGGCGCGGGCTGGCATCCGCTGAGCGAGGCCAACCCTCAAGCTGGCGAGTTGGTGGTGGATGCCCTGTTCGGCGCTGGGCTGAGCCGTCCGCTGGACGAGCCGGTGCAGCAGCTGCTCGAGCGCGTGGCCATGCGACACGTGCCCATCGTGGCGGTCGATGTGCCCAGCGGGCTGTGCGGAGACACGGGGCGCTCGCAAGGCGCCGTGCCTTGCGCGCTGACGGTGACGTTTTGCCGCCTCAAGCCCGCGCACCTGCTCATGCCCGGTCGCAGCCTGTGTGGCGAGGTGGTGCTGGCAGACATCGGCATCCCGGATGCGGTGGTGCGCGAGGCGGGGTCGCAGGCCTGGGAAAACCGACCCGAGCTGTGGGCCGACACCTGGCCTTCGGTCGATGAGGCTGGGCACAAGTACCACCGGGGGCACGCCCTGGTGTGGGGCGGGGGGGTGATGACCGGAGCGGCCCGTCTGTCGGCCCGTGCCGCCGCGCGCGTGGGCGCTGGGCTCACCACTGTGTGCGTGCCGCAGTCGGCCTGGGCCGTCTACGCCGCGTCGCTCACCAGCATCATGGTGCACCCGGTGGGTGGCGAAGGTGCGGCGCAGTGGCAGGCAGGTTTGAACTCCCTGCTGGCCGATGACCGCCTGAGCGCAGCGCTGATCGGCCCAGGCGCACTGGGTGGCACGCAAGCCGGTGGCCTGCGTGCCCTGGTGCTGACCTTGCTCGCCAGTGGGCGCCCGGTGGTGCTCGACGCCGATGCGCTGACGGTGTTCGCCGAAGACCCCTCGCTGCTGTTCGCGGCCATCGCCGGACACAGCCGTCCGGTGGTGCTGACGCCGCATGACGGGGAGTTCAACCGGCTGTTTCGCGGCCCGCAGTTGGCGGTGGCGGCCAGCAAGCTGGAGCGCGCCCGCGAAGCCGCGCGCCTGAGTGGGGCCGTGGTGCTGCTCAAGGGGGCCGACACCGTGGTGGCCTCACCCGATGGGCGTGCCAGCCTCAATCGGAATGCGCCCAGCGAACTGGCCACGGCTGGTTCGGGCGACGTCCTGGCGGGCTTGGTGCTGGGCCTGCTGGCGCAGGGCATGCCCGCCTGGCAGGCCGCTTCGGCGGCGGTGTGGTTGCATGGTGAAGCAGCGCGGGCCTTTGGCCCAGGTCTGATCGCCGATGATTTGCCGGACCTGGTGCCCCACGCCCTGCGTCGCCTGTGCAGCTTGAAGGTTTGAGCTGGCCCAGCTCGGCTCAGTTCACGCAGGTGCGGTTCTTGCCCGTGCGCTTGGCCTCGTACAGGCCGATGTCGGCGCGCTCCAGCGCGGCCTCGATGGGCTCGCCTGGGCGGTAGGCCGTCACCCCTGCCGAGAAGGTGATGAACACCTTGTGCTCGTCGTGGGTGAAGAACTCCGCGCTGAGCGTGCGCTGCAGTCGCGTCAGCGCTTGCTGGCCTTCGTCGACCGGCGTGTCCGGGAGCATGACCACGAACTCCTCGCCCCCGTAGCGCGCCACCACGTCCACAGGCCGCAGGCATTCGCTGACGCGCCGTGCGAGGAACTTCAGGGCCTCGTCTCCGGTCTGGTGCCCCAGCTGATCGTTCAGCTTCTTGAAATTGTCGACGTCGAGCAGGCCGATGGCCAGCGTCGTGCCCTGGCGTTCAACGCGCGCCTGTTCGGCCTCGAAGGCCCGCATCATGCCGCGGCGGTTGGCGATCTGGGTCAACGGGTCGGTGGAGACTTCGTCGGAGAGCTTGCGGATCTCGTCCTCGAGCGTTTTCACGCGCTCGCTCAGGGCGTGGGCCTTGCTGTGCTCTTCCTGCAGCTTGAACTGGGTCTGCGCGACCACCGACTGCACCGAGCGGCTTTCGGCCACCATCTCGCGCACCACGCCGGTCAGGCTCTCGAGCGAGTCGGCCTGGTCGATGGTGTCGGCGTAGCGACCCAGGTTGGACTGGAATCGGTCGGTGGTGTTGCCCAACTCGCCGATTTCCTGAAGCATCTGCTGGATGAGTTGCTTGAGTGCCTCACGCGCGTTCTCGCGTTCGAGTTTGAGTTGTTGTTGCTTGATGCGCGCGTCATCGAGCAGTTGCTGGACATGGCGCAAGCCTCGGCTGTCGATGCCTTCTGCGAGCTGGTGGCGCATCGCCTGGGCCTGACCTTGGGCCCAGCTTTCGTCTTCGGCCAGGTCGACCAGGCTGTCGGTCAGGGATTGGCACAAGCCCATGAGCTGATCGAGCAGGCGGTGGCGTTGCTCGATGATGCCGCGTGCCTGGGCGCAAGCCTCATGGACGCTGGATTGGGCTTGGGCAGCGGCCGTCAGGGCCTGCGCCGTGGCTTGGGCGCGTGGGCTCGCCGAAGCGGGGGGCAGTGCCACCTGCACCGTTCGCACCAGCTCATCGACCGCGGTGCGCGCGCTGGCTGACCAGCTTGAAGAAGGTCCGGATGACGCTGGCTGCGACGGCTGTGCCTGGTTCGCCGCGCCCACCGAGCTTGCGTGCTCAGGCGCGATCGGGGTCGCCATCGGCGTTGCTGCAGTCTGAGTCGAGGCATCGGGCGATGCCGCCGCGTCCACCGCCCCATCGTCTTCCAGCGGGGCGTTGTCCAGGGTGTCGCTGTCCCAACTTTGCACCAGCTGGCTCAAGCGCTGGTGCAGGCGCTGGCCCGAACTTTTGCTGCCCTCGAGCACGCGCTGCAGGCTGTCCTTTTTGCGAGCGGCCGTCCACTGACGTCCACCGCGCTCGGCGCCACGCAGGATGCGCCCGATCAATTTGGACCAGCGTTCACCCTCTTCAGCCTGGCTGGTGGTGTCGGCTGGGGTGGCCTTGTCCAGGGGCTTGTCGGTGGCACCAGATTCCGCGCTTGGCGCTCCCGACTCGGCCTCGTAGGCCTTGCGGTAGTTCTCGGGCGTGGGTTCGAGCCTTTGCTCGGCGAGCCGCCGCAGGGCGGCCTTGGCCAGGTTCGCAGGGGTCTGGGACATGGTTTCAGCGTGGCACGCTCACCAGGCGCGATGCATGCTCGTTCGTCAGGTTGCCAAGGCGAGGCAAGGTCTGCCCCTGCTGGGTGTCCTGCAGCCATCGTTCGACGTCGGCCGGGGACATCGGACGAGCGTACAGGAAGCCCTGGCAGATGTGGCAGCCCAGGTTGTAGAGCACTTCCATCTGCGAGAGCTTTTCCACGCCTTCTGCGACCACGCGCAGCCCCAGGGCCCTGGCCAACGCGATGATGGCCGAAACGATGGCCGAGCTCTGCGGCGTGTCGCCCAGGTCGCGAACGAAGGAGCGGTCGATCTTGAGCTCGCTGATCGGCAGCGTGGTCAGGTAGGACAGAGAGGAATAGCCCGTGCCGAAGTCGTCGATCGAGATCTCGGTGCCCAGTTGGTTGAGCCGGTGCAGCGATGGCACGACGCCTTGCAAGTCCTTCATCAGGCCGGTTTCGGTGATCTCGAGCTCGATGGCGCGGGGCGGCACCTGACGCGCCTTCAGGATGGCCTCGATTTTTTCGACCAGGTCGCTTTGCTCGAACAGGCGAGAGGGCAGGTTGACGGCGATGGACGCGTCGAAGCCGAAGCTGCGGTGCCATTCGGCGGCCTGGCGGGCCGCCTCGTCGATGGCCCACAGGCTCATGTGGTTGATCAGGCCGGTGGCCTCGGCCAGCGGAATGAAGTCGCCCGGAGGCACCAGCTGACCGTTGCGGTTCCAGCGCATCAAGGCCTCGGCGCCCACCATCTGGTTGGTGCGCACGTCGATCTTGGGCTGGTAGTGCAGCACCAGCTCCTTGCGCTCCAGGGCCTTGTGCAGGGCGGTGTCCAGGTCCAGCCGCACGCGGCCCTTCGAAGCCAGTTGCGGATCGTGCAGTTGCGCGGTGTTGCGGCCCTGGCTTTTGGCCAGGGCCATGGCGACGTCGGCGTTGCGCAGCAGGTCGGCCACGTTCAGGCCGTGCTGCGGAAACACCGCCACGCCCACCGAGGCCGTGATGAAGCACTCCTGGCCGGCCACCATCATCGGCTCGCGCAGGGCGTCGAGGATGACGTAGGCCGTGGACATGGCTTCGCGCTCGTTGCTCACCTCGGGCAGCAGCACGACGAATTCGTCGGCGCCAAGTCGACCCACGGCTTCGAGGGTCCGGTGCGCGCGGTGCCCGTTGGTGTCGAGGTTGCCTTCGATGATCTGGTCGGAGTGGCGCACGCAGTTGCGCAGGCGCCTGGAGACCTCGATGAGCAACTCGTCGCCAGCATGGTGGCCCAGGTTCTCGTTGATGATCTTGAAGCGGTCCAGGCCCACCTGCAGCAGCGCCACGCGGTGATTCAGGCGTTTGGCGTACTCGATGGCGCGCTCGCTGCGCCAGAACACCTGGCGTCGATTGGGCAAGCCGGTGAGCGTGTCGAAATTGGCCAGGTGTTTGATCTTGTCCTCGGCGACGCGCCGGTCGGTCACGTCCTGCACGATGCCGGTGTAGCCGATCAGACAGGCCAGTTCGTTGAACTCCGGTTCGGCCTCGACGTGCAGGATGCGGCGGCGGCCATCGGCCAGGCTGATCTGGACATCGTTGCACAGGATGGTGCCGTGGTCGAGCACCTCGTGGAGGATGCGGGCAAAGCCTCGCCGCTCCTCATCGGGCAACATGCGCAGGATGCTCTTGAGGCCCAGGTGGTCGTGTGAGCCCAGGCCGAAGACACGCAGGCCTTCGACCGAGAAGGACAGGTCGCCCGCGCCCTTGCGCCAGTCGAAGCTGCCCATGCGAGCGAGGTCTTGTGCGCGGGCCAGTTTGGACTTGCTGCGTTCGAGTTCGTCGCGTGTGCGAGCGGCGCGCAGCAGGTAGCGCAGGCGCCCGGCCAGCAGGCTCCATTGCGTGCTTTTGACGAAGAAGTCGGTGGCGCCGGCCTCGTAGGCGCGGGTGATGGAGGCGTCGTCGTCCAGGCCGGTCAACATGAGCACGGGCACGGACTCGTAGCCTGGCATGTGACGCAGTTCACGGCAGGTGGCGAAGCCATCCAGGCCAGGCATGACGGCATCGAGCACGATCACGTCGGGCAGCCAGTCAGAGAGCATCTGCAAGGCTTGTTCACCCGAGCTGGCCTCGGTGATGGCGAAGCCGCGTTCGCGCAAGGCGATCGAGGTCAGCAGCAGGTTCACCTCGTCGTCATCGACCAGCAGCACCTTGGGCTGCTCCTGGCCGTCCTCGAAGGCGAAGTCCGAGGTCACCGTCATGAGGATTGCTCCAGCAGGGCGCGCAGGCCCGCCAGGACGTGTTCAACCTCCACGGGCACGGCCCGCAGGCGTTCTGAGAAGTCTTCTTCGCTCTGGCGCCTGATCATGGTTTCGATTTCGGCACACAAATGTGACAGCTTGAGCGCGCCGATGCTGGCCGAGGAGGACTTGAGTGTATGCGCGACGTGGAGGATCGAGCTGCGGTCATTCGTGCGGATGGCCTCATCGAGTTGAGGCAACAAGCGCGAGGCGGATGCCTCGAAGGCTTTGCTGACGCGCTCGAACAAACGGTTTTCGCCTCGGGGGTCGAGGTCGCGCAGGCGACGCAGGGCGTCGGCATCGAAGAGTTCTGTGGCCGCCGTTGCCTGCGCTGAGGCCGCGTCCGTCTCGGCTTGCGCGGGGGCGGGTGGTGGCGCATCTGCCACAGGCTGGCCAAGGGTTGCCCCGGGTTTGGCATGGGCCGATGTTGCGGTGGTGAGCGGCGTGGCAGGTGTTGCAGAGGTCGCAGGCGTTGCAGCGGCCTCGGGCGCAGCCGCAGGTGCGACATCGGTCGGCGACGGCTGTTCGCCCCAGCCTTCCGGGTGCGTGTGCTCGACCAGCACCTTCTGCAGCTGGCTCTGGCGGAAAGGCTTGGAGAGGTAGTCGTCGAAGCCGACATCCAGGAAGCGCTGCTCGTCGCCTTCCAGGGCATTGGCCGTGACGGCGATCACCGGCGTGGCGGAGGGCGTCAGGAACGTGAAGCGCGTGTTCGAGCCCCGGCGGAACCAGCTCAGGGCCTCGACGCCATCCATGCCCGGCATCTGGATGTCCATGAGCACGAGGTCGAAGCGCTGCTCGCCCAGCCGGCGCAGGCCCTCCAGCGCCGACGAGGCCACCTTGACCTCGCAGCCCAGGCGCTTGAGCATCTGAGTGCAGACTTCCTGGTTGACCGGGTTGTCCTCGATGACCAGAACGGACTTGTTGATGCGGGGCATGTCATGCGGCAGGTCGCCACCCAGCTCGGCCGAGATGCCCAGGATGGCCTGGCGCAGCTCGGCCTTGCGCAGGGGTTTGGGCACGAAGCGCTGGAAGCCGGCGTCCTGTGCCTTGCGCACGTCGTCGGGTGAGGACACCGAGGACAGCAGGACCATCTTGAGTTGCGGGTAGCGCCCGCTGCGGTGCAGGGCGTCTGCCAGGCCCAGGCCATCGAGCTCGGGCATGTTCATGTCCACCAGGGCCAGGTCGAAGTCCGCGTCCTGCGCGGGGTGGGCCATGAGGATGTCGAGCGCTTCGCGGCCGTTGGTCGCCTGGGTGACCTTCATGCCCCAGGCCGTGAGCATGTTCTCGATGACCGTGCGGTTGGTGTCGTTGTCATCGACCACCAGCACGTTGAAGGCCGGCATCTCGGGCTCTTCGATGAGGGCCATGTCGATCTGGGTGTCGCCCACCGAGACGGGCACCCGGAAGACGAACTCGGAGCCGACGCCTGGCGCACTGTGCGCCTCGATCTGGCCGCCCATGAGCTCGACCAGCTGTTTTGAGATGGCCAGGCCCAGGCCAGTGCCCCCGTAGCGACGCGCCATGCCGACGTTGGCCTGCACGAAGGCGCTGAACAACCTGGGAATGACTTCGCTGGGGATGCCGATGCCGGTGTCGCGCACCATGAACTCCAGCTCGATGTGCTGGTTCGCGGACGGCACGCTGCTGTGAACGGTGCCGCCCATGCCCCGTCGGATGTCGACCACCACTTCGCCATGCTCGGTGAACTTGATGGCGTTGGCCACCAGGTTGGTGAGGATCTGGCGCAGGCGCAGCGGGTCACCGTGGATGACGCTGGGCAGGCCGGGTTGCTCGCGGAAGGACAGCTCCAGGCCCTTTTCGTGGGCGCGGGGGGCCATCAGCTCCAGCGTGTCTTCAACCAATGTTCGCAGCACGAAGTCGCTGTTGGCGAGTTCGAGCCGGCCGGCCTCGATCTTGGCGAAGTCCAGGATGTCGTTGATGATCTCCAGCAGGCTTTCGCCCGAGCGGTAGACGGCTTGGGCAAAGCGCCGCTGCTTGTCGTTGAGCGGTGTGCCCAGCAACAGCTCCGTCATGCCCAGGATGCCGTTCATGGGCGTGCGGATCTCGTGGCTCATGTTGGCCATGAACTGGCTCTTGGCCTGGCTGGCGGCCTCGGCCATGTCGCGTGCGCGTTGCAGCTCCAGCGCCTGGTTGTGCTCGTCCGTCACGTCCGAGACGAGGCCGTAGACCCGTGTGTCGCCCCCGGCAAGCCGACGCGTGCGGCTGCGGTGACGCATCCAGCGCAGGCCTTTGCCCGGGATCTGCAGGCGCAGCAGGGTGTCGGTGTTCAGGCCCAGCCGCTCTTGCGCCTCCTGCTCGCGCAGGAGAGGGATGTCCTCGGGCACGACCAGCGCGTGCACCCGCTCGGCACGGGCCTGGATGTCTTCGCCTGGCAGCCCCAGCAACTCATGGGTGCGCGGGCTGAGGTAGAGGAAGCGGCCGCGGCTCTCCGTGGCCACATAGACGGCGTCGTCCATGGACTCAACGAGCTCGCGGAAACGCCGCTCCGACTCTTCCAGATCGGCCTGCGCCTGACGCGACGCGGTGATGTCACGCACCAGCGAAATCAGCAGGCGAGGGCGGCCATTGCTGTGGCGCAACGCGAAGTGCCGCGCGTTGACCACGCGCACGCCTGCTTCGCCTTGCCAGGTGAAATCGTGCTCCACGGTTTCGCCGCTGTCGACGGCCTGCTGCATGTGCGGCTGCGTCAGTCCCATGACCGACTTGCCCAGCGCCTGCTCGAACGGGCGCCCGACCACACGGTCGCGCTGCAGCGAGAACTCGATCTCGGTGTAGCGGTTGATGGCCACCACGTTGAGGTTGACCGGATCCAGCACGAACAGGCTGACCGGCAGGTTGCCCAGCAGCGCTTCGAGGAACTCGCGCTCCTGGTCGCGCACGTGCTCTTGGGCCTTGCGCTTGGTGATGTCGGTGAAGAGGCAGACGTACTGGTTGCGCCCGCCGGTTTCATCGAGCATCTGGATGGCGTCGATCTCCCCCCAGTAGCGGGTGATGCTTTGGGCGCTCTGGCGCCCAGCCTCGTAAGAGATGCGGAAGGGCACGCCACGTTCGAGCTGGTTTTCCAACTCGTTGATGGTCTCGGCGTCGGTCACCTCTTGCGCGAGCAGCTCAGGCAGCTTGCGGCCCAGCACCCGGTCTTCAGGCCAGCCGGTCAAAGCCACGAAGGCGGCGTTGATCCACTCGATGGTGCCATGGCGATCGGTGATGGCCACGCCACTGCTGATGCGCGACGCCACCAGGGCCAGGCGGCCCAGGTGCTCCTCGTGGCTCGCCATGCGGGCCCGATTGGCGTCTCGCTGCGCCACGAAGCCGAGCTGGATGGCCGCGACCTCCAGCACCGCCTCCACGTCTGCATGCGCTCGGGCCGGGTCGTCGAACTCGAGCATGGCCAGCGGCCAGCCGTCGACGGACACGGGCAGGGCCAGCACGCGTTGGGTGCCTGCCGCGCGCCAGGGGCTGGGCGTGCCGGCAGACTGACGCAAGTCGGAGACGGTGGCCTTCAGCGTGCCCAGCGCTTGACCGAGCGGGCGGTCATCGCGGTGGGTGGGGGTGATGGCGCTGACGTCGATGTGTTCTGGGCCGCCGGCCTGGTGAGCCCAGGGGCGCAGCAAAGCGGACTCGCCGTTCCAGCCGTCAACCTGCAGCGCGGCCCAAGCCCTGGAGCCCAGGTGGCGGTGCAGGGCCTCGCCGACGCGTGAGAGCGCCTGCCCAAGGGCTTCGGCGGAGCGAGCGTGTTCGGCGATGTCCCGGATGAGCCTCAGGTGGGCTTCTTGCCTGGCCTGCAGGGCCTCGGCATCGACCTGGGGCTGGCTGTTGGGGGACGAGGTGGGCACCGTGGTCAGGGGCGGCCCCAGCTCGGGTGCGGGCAGGGGGCGCCTGCGGGCCAGGTAGCCGATGCTGCCCGATGCCAGCATGGCCAGGGTCAAGCCAGCGCCCGCAGGTCCCCACGCCCAGCCCGCAGCCGACGTGCCGGCCAGGGACATCACCAACATCAGTGCCTTCCAGGGGGTGCGCATGGGTGCGGTCAAAATGGGCTGCCGAATCTGGCGAAAACAGGGTGAGCCCGGAAATGATTCATCCGGGAATCAGGGGACAATCGTCAACAATCTCACGAACTTTAGCTTGGCTGAAAAGTTTCAGGCCAGCAGAAGAAACCCCTTTCGGCCCTCCTTACAATCGTTTGAATGCGGATTCACAACGGACCGTCGGATGAGCCCAGGGCCACCAGGCCCGAAATGGGGGCGTTGATCCCTGGCTGGGGCGTTGCCGGCCTGTGTTTTGCCCTGGCTTTGCTCGTCACCGACGCACCTGCCTGGGCCTGGGTGCTGGCTGCCGGGTCCTGGCTGTCGGTGGCGGCGCTGGTGAGGGTGCTGCTCAGGTTGTTGCCCTCCGTTGCCCCTGTCCCGGTGCACGTCGCCGAGACCCCGGTGCCGCGAGCCGATGCCGGTCGCAACACGCCCACGAGCGTTGAGCCCGAGCCTGATCACTCCGTGGCCGAAACCGCCTTGTCACCGGCGTCTGAGTGCGCGGCGATGGAGGACGTCCTGCCCGCTGCCAGCGAGGTGGGCGCCGCCGAGCCAGACGCCGATCGCGAAGTCGAGCAGGAGGCCCTGCGCTACGCCCTCTCGCATGACCTGCGGGCGCCCCTGCGCGTGATCGATGGCTTCACGCGCATCGTGCAGGAAGACTACGGTCGCCACCTCGACAAGCTGGGGCAGGATCACCTGGAGCGCGTGCTCGCCGCCTCGTCCCGCATGAACGGCATGATCGACGCGATCCTGGCGCAAGCCCAACTGGCCACCGAGCCCCTGGGGCGCCAGGACATCGACTTGTCGGGCCTGGTGCGAGACGTGGCCGACGAGCAGTCGGTGGTGTGCACCTCTGGTTCATCGGTCGACTGGGTGATACAGCCGGGTTTGTGTGCGCAGGCCGACAGCACGTTGTTGCGCCGAGTTGTCGAAAACCTGCTCAGCAATGCGTTGAAATACAGCGCCAAGGTGGCATCACCTCGCATCGAATTTGGTTGCATGCCCGCCACGAATCCCCCGGTGTATTTCGTGCGGGACAACGGCGCCGGGTTTGACATGCAGCATGCCGACAAATTGTTCGGCATGTTCCAGCGCCTTCACAGCGCCAAGGATTTCGAAGGCACCGGGGTCGGTCTGGCGGGCGTGCGCCACATCATCCGCCGCCACGGTGGGCGGATTTGGGCCGAGGCTCAATTGGGGCAGGGGGCCTGCTTCTATTTCACGCTGACCGATCGGCTCGACAGCACAGCCCTGCCGGGCTGACGCTCAGATCGAGCCCAGGCCGGCGAGCACTTCCTGCGCGTTGATCAGCCGCTCGCCCAGCGCGGCGGTGGTGCAGCCCTCTTGTCGGGCCTGTTGCTGCAAACGCTCAAGTGCCTGGCGGCGGGTGAGCGAATACCGGTGCATCACAATGCCAACGGCCAGCGCGATGGTGTCGGTGAGCGGGTCAACGGCTGCGGGCGCTGCCGGCGCTGCGGCGGGCGCCGAGGCAGGCTGGGCCGCAGTGGCCACCGCTTGGGGCGGCTGCTGGTTCGGACGGTTGGCGAAGGCGGCTTCGACCGCGGGCACGATCTGCTGGATGTCCAGCGGCTTGACCAGGTAGGTCAGGGCGCCAAGCGCCTTGACTTGCTTGATGGTCGCCTCGTCGGCGAAAGCCGACAGGAACATGAAGGGGATCTGGCAGTACTCGCGCAGGTAGGCGGCGACGTCGAAGCCGGATTTGCCTTCCATGCGGATGTCGAGCAGGGCCAACTCGGGCTTGTGCTGACGCGCCAGCAGGATGGCGTCATCGCCGTTGTCCGCGTCGATGACTTCGTAGCCCGCCTGGGAGAGGCCATGGGTGAGCGTGGCCAGCACCAGCCGGTCATCGTCCACCACCAGGATCTTGCCTTTTTGATTCACGCGCAGCCTCTCGAGCGCACCAGCGATCTGATCACCAGGGGGTCCGCCTCCCTGGAACATGGAGCAAGTCTACCGCGCGGCGGACGCGCCCTCATTGTGGCCACAGCGCGATCTGGTGGCCAGCGGGCTCTCCCGCGATCAAAGGGGGTGGCTGCACGACGAGGAGGATGCCTGGCGGCGTGAGGTCCAACCGGGTCAGCACTTCGCCCTGGTCTTGTGTCAACGCCAGCTTGGCGCTGCGGCGTGGCAGCAGCGCCCGCACCAGGCCCAGGCCGGACACGCCACCTGGCACGCGATCGATGTTGAAGCCCTCGGGCAACTGGCCCGGGCTGCGGATGTCGATGCGCACGCCCGCCTCGCTCGACTGCAGCAGGCATCGGATGGCTTGCTGGCCAGGGCCGTGCTTGTGGGCGTTGGTCAGCAACTCGTTGAGGCTCAGCGCAATCGGGATGGACTCGGCCTCGGGCAATTGCCAGTCGCCAGCGCTGGGGCCTTCGAGCTCGAGCTGGATGGGGCGCCCGAAGGTGCGTTGCACCGATTGCGCAATGGCTTCGACCACGGATTTGAGTCGCAGCGGACCGCCCGTGCCGACCTGCAGCCCGTACACCTGGGCGATGGCCTGAACCTGTCCGACCACCTCGGAGATGGCCGAGGCGACCTCGGGCTTGCGCGCAGCGATCTGCTGGAGCAAGCCCGCCACGCCCTGCAGGTTGTTTTTGATGCGATGGTGCACTTCCTTGACCAGCATCTCGCGCTGAGCGATGGCGGCTTCCAGGCGCGCCTGCTCGGCTGCCCGTTGCTCGGTGATGTCCGAGGCCACCAGCAGGATCTGATCGGCCGCTTCGCCATCGGCGTTCAGCGGCAGGTAGTTGACGTCCCAGATCTGGTTGCCGTTGCGGGCGGCAACCACGTGTTCCTTGTGGCGGGACTTGCCGCTGTCGAGCGCGGCTTGCAACTCGGTGCACAGCTGGCGTCCGCGTTCGGCCGGGAAGGCAGCCTCCAAGGGCTGGCCAATGACCTTGGATGGGTCTTGCCCCATGAACAGCGCGCTGGCCTGGTTGGCCTGCAGCAGGGTCAGGTGGTGCGCGTCGATCAGCTGGATGGCCATGGGCGCCATGGCGATGATGCGCTGCAGGGTGGCTTGCGCCTCGGCGGTCTCGGCTTCGGCCTGGCGACGGCGGTCGATGTCGAGCAGGGCGTAGGTGGCCTGGCGCTGGCCGAGCTCGTCGAGCGTGACCACGGCGTTGCCCACCACCCAGAACACCCGTCCGTCTCGCCCCATCACCTGGCACTCGAAGGTGTGCGATTGGCCGTCCTCCAGGCCATCGAGGTAGTCGGTCAGCCGGAAGGGGTGGTCGAGGTCGGTGGTGGCCACGGTGCTCAGGGGCTGGCCCACGAAGTCGGCGAGGTCACCTGCGAACATGCGACGTGCGGAGCGGTTCATCCAGGCGATGCCGTGGGTGTCGATGGTGACGATGCCCACGAACACCGAGTCGAGGATGGCGCGGGTGCGGTCGGCCTGCAGGGTCAGGTTCCACTCCGCGCGGTGGCGGGCATCGACGTTGACAAAGGAGGCAATGAAGCCTTCTTCCGGGCGCGCTGGGTTGACCAGGCGCATGGCGACCTCGGCCCACAGGCCTTGCAGGCTGCCTTGCCCTGCGTTTTGTCCTGCTGTTGCGTGCACGCGCAATGCGCGCTCGCCCTGCCAATGGCCCAGGCTGCGCAGCACGCTGGTCACGTCGGCCTCGGTGTTGAGGTCGAGTTCGGGGGCGTACAGGGTCTGCAGGGCGCGACCGGTGAGGTCGGCATCGGGCTCGCCGATGAGGTCGGACAGGGCCGGGTTGGCGCGCTGGATGTGGCCGTCGCGCACGAAGGCGATGCCCACGCCCGAGAGCGAGAACATGAGGTCGCGGTCACGACCGAGCGATTCGAGCTGGGCCTGCTGCTGCCGAGCGCGGGTGATGTCCGAGAGCACCACGATGAGCTCCAGCGGCTCGGCCGACTCACCGATGCGCCTGACGGACAGGGCGTACCAGCGTGTGTTATGCCCTGGCAGGACGATCTCGATGTCGGTCTCGTGCTGGCTGTGCTCTTGCACCTGCCGGGCAGCCTGGGTGACCGCTCGCTCGATGCGCGGGTCGGCGCCCAGCAGCACGGACAGGCTTTGGCCGGGCAGAGAGCCCGGAGGCAGCCCCAGCATGCGTTCGAAGCGCCGGTTGCAGCGCACCAGCACGTCGTCCCGGAGGTAGGCGATGCCGGCTGGCGTGCTTTCCAGGATGGTGCTGAGTTCGTGCAAGAGCACGGCCTGGTCGGGCAGCGGGTCGGCGTCCGCGTCGGAGGCGATGCGGATGCCAGGCGAGTCAAGGGGCTCGTTGCCTGGGGCTTCGCGGATGGCACACAGGTACTGGCGGGGCTGCTCCGGCGATGGGTTGGCGACCGTCCAGACCTGACTGTGCAGGCTCACCAGGTCGGCCTGGCCGCGTGACTGGTGCACCCGAGATTGCAGGGGCGCGTCTTCGGGACCCAGGGCCAGCAGGGTCAGCGGAGAGTCCCAGCCGCAAAGGCGTTGCAAGGCTGAAGCGCCTTCTGCCAGGTTGCTGCCAGGCAGGGTGGCGTAGCCCAGCAGGGCGCTGAGCGCCGAGTTGGCGCGCAGCACGCGGCCGTGTTCGTTGAATTCGATCAGGGCCAGGGGCACGAGGTCGAACCAGGCGTCGTCGGCGGACAGCATTGGTGCCATGGCTGTCTTTCCTGTGGTCGGTGTGCAGTTGGGCGAGGGGGTGGGGCGCAAGCGGCGCTGGCGAGGTGGTGGGCCTCAGCCGGGCTGGCCAGCGCTCGGGCCTTCGCTGGGTGCGACGCTGACCCCAGGCAGCTTGCCGCTGTAGTCCTTGGGCAGCCTGGACAGGCCAGCGGCCATCTGGCGAGCCATGGCCTTGTACAGGCCCGAGACTTTGCCCTCTGGCTCGGCCACCAGGGTGGGACGGCCGCTGTCGGCCTGTTCGCGGATGCCCAGGTCCAGCGGCATCGAGCCCAGCAGGGGAACGCTGCAGGTTTCGGCCAGGCGCTTGCCGCCGTCCTGGCCGAAGATGTGTGCCTCGTGGCCGCAGTTCGGACAGCAGTAGGTGGCCATGTTTTCGACGATGCCCAGCACCGGCACCGACACCTTTTCGAACATCTGCAAGCCCTTCTTGGCATCGAGCAGTGCGATGTCTTGCGGCGTGGTGACGATGATGGCCGCCGTGATGGGCGCGCGCTGGCTCAGGCTCAGGTGGATGTCGCCGGTGCCCGGGGGCATGTCGACGATGAGGTAATCGAGCGGCTCACCGGGGGCGCCCCAGTTGCTCAGTCGCAGCATCTGGTCGAAGGCCTGGGTGGCCATGGGGCCGCGCCAGATGGCCGGTGCCTGACCCTCGATCAGCAGGCCGATGGACATGGTCTGCAGGCCGTGGTTGATGGGGGGGGTGATGGTCTTGCCATCGGGGCTGTCGGGTTTGCCGGACAGGCCCAGCATCAGGGGCTGGCTGGGGCCATAGATGTCGGCGTCGAGCATGCCCACGCGAGCGCCTTCGGCCGCCAGGGCCAGGGCCAGGTTGACGGCGGTGGTGCTCTTGCCCACGCCACCCTTGCCAGAGGCCACGGCGACCAGGTTTTTCACGCCAGCCAGCAGGGCCTGACCGCGCATGGCCTGGTGGGCGACGATGTCGGTGGACCAGTTGACCGCGACCTCGCGGATGCCTTCGACCTGACGGAGCGCGGCCTCGATCAGGCTGGTGTAGGCGGGCCATTGCGAACGCGCGGGGTACCCCAGGGCGATGTCGAGTTCCGCTCGCCCGTTGGACACGCTGAGCCTGCGCACGCGACGGCTCGACACCCAGTCCTGGCCTGTCAGCGGATCGGGCAATTGACGCAAAGCGTCGAGGGCAGCGGATTCGAGGGGCGAGGAAACAGCGGTCATGCGATGGAAGCGGGCAAACAGGCGGTGGGAGCTCGGGGCTCGATCGGGGCGTTCAGTCTAGCCCGGATCGCCCCAGGAGAAGGCCTTCGGTCAGGGCCTTCCTCCATGCGGGTGAGTGGGGCGGCCCCGGCAGCCTAAAATCCCCTCCTTGCGATCGCCATCTCCTCACACCATGCCCCGCCAGCTCTTCGTCACCACCGCGCTGCCTTACGCCAACGGTCACTTCCACATCGGCCACATCATGGAGTACATCCAGGCCGACATCTGGGTGCGGTTCCAGCGCATGCAGGGCCATCAGGTGCACTTCGTGGGAGCCGACGACGCCCATGGCGCGCCGATCATGATCGCCGCCCAGAAGGTGAACAAGACGCCGCAGCAGTTCGTGGCCGACATCGCTGCAGGCCGCAAGCCTTACCTCGACGGCTTTCACATCAGCTTCGATCACTGGTCGAGCACCGACAGCCCCGAGAACCACGAGCTGGCCCAAAGCATTTACCGCGAGCTCAAGGCCCAGGGCCTGATCGACGTGCGCCCGGTCGAGCAATTCTTCGACCCCGAAAAGGGCATGTTCCTGGCCGACCGATTCATCAAGGGCGAGTGCCCCAAGTGCGCGGCCAAGGACCAATATGGCGACTCGTGCGAGGTGTGCGGCGCCGTCTACGCGCCCACCGAGCTCAAGAACCCGTATTCGTCGCTCTCGGGTGCCACGCCCGTGCTCAAGACCTCCGACCACTACTTCTTCAAGCTGTCCGATCAGCGCTGCCTGGGCTTCCTGGAGCAGTGGACGCAGGACGGCAAGCTGCAGCCCGCCGTCAGCAAGAAGATCAAGGAGTGGTTCACCAAAGACGAAAACGGTGAGGGCGGCCTGGGCGACTGGGACATCAGCCGCGACGCGCCTTATTTCGGCATCGAGATCCCCGACGCCCCGGGTAAATACTTCTACGTGTGGCTGGATGCGCCCATCGGCTACCTGGCCTCGCTCAAGAGCTACTTCGCGGCCGGCGGCCCCAAGGCCAGGTACGGCGAGGCCCGCAGCTTCGATGAGTTCATGGCCGACCCCGCCGTGGAGCAGGTGCACTTCATCGGCAAGGACATCACCTACTTCCACACCCTGTTCTGGCCGGCCATGCTCAAGTTCAGCGGCCGCAAGCTGCCGAACCAGGTGAACGTGCATGGCTTCATGACCGTCAACAACGGCGAGAAGATGTCCAAGAGCCGCGGCACGGGCCTCGATCCGCTCAAGTACCTCAGCCTGGGCATGAACCCCGAGTGGCTGCGTTACTACATCGCCGCCAAGCTCAACGCCAACGTCGAGGACATCGATTTCAACAAGGACGACTTCGTGGCCCGGGTCAACTCCGACCTGGTGGGCAAGTTCGTCAACATCGCCAGCCGCGCGGCGGGTTTCCTGGCCAAGCGCTTTGAAGGCAAGTTGGCGCCTTGCGCGGAGTTCGAGCGAGGTTACAACGCTGGTTCAGTCGCGAAGCCGGACGAGCCGGTTGGTGCCGGCGGCGTTGGCTCTGACGAGGCGCGTTTGGGATTCGATCTTGCCGCTCGGCGAGGCGAAGTTCTTGGACTGTTCGAGGCACGGGAGTTTGGTAAAGCGCTGCGTTCCATCATGCTGATGGCAGATCTGGTGAACGAGTACGTGGACGCCAACAAGCCCTGGGAGTTGGCCAAGCAGGAAGGCGCTGACGCGCGCCTGCAAGAGGTCTGCACCGTGTGCATCGAGGCCTTCCGCCTGCTGAGCATCTACCTCAAGCCGGTGCTGCCGGCCGTGGCCGCTCACGTCGAGGCCTTCTTGAGAGTCGAGCCGCTGACCTTCTCCGACGTCGGCCGACTGCTGGGCGAACACACCATTGGCGCCTACCAGCACCTGATGCAGCGCGTCGATGTGAAGATGCTCGATGCCCTCTTCGAAGCACCGCCGGCCCCGGTGGCCGAGGCGCCCAAGCCCGGTGGCGAAGACATCGCTGAAACCATCACCATCGACGACTTCGTCAAGGTGGACCTGCGCATCGCGAAAATCGTCAACGCCGAGCACGTCGACGGCAGCACCAAGCTGCTGCGCCTGACGCTGGACGTGGGCGAGGGACGCCACCGCAATGTGTTCAGTGGCATCAAGGAGGCCTACCAGCCTGAGCAGCTGATCGGCAAGCTCACTGTGCTGGTGGCCAACCTGGCGCCGCGCAAGATGAAGTTCGGCGTCAGCGAGGGCATGGTGCTGGCCGCCTCGCACACCGACGAGAAGGCCAACCCGGGCGTGTACGTGCTCGAGCCCTTCCCAGGCGCCGAGCCGGGCATGCGCATCCGCTGAGGGCAGGTGCCGTTGACCCCGCACGACCCTTGCTGTGCAATCGGGGCTGATGGAACGCCCTGACCCACAACAACTGAGAAGCGCCGGCACGAACCTGCGCGCCTGGCTGGCCCAATTGCCACTGGCGCCGTTTCGGCCGCGCCTGCTCGACGCGCTGCAAGGATACGACCGCCATCGCCTGCTGACCGACTGCAGCGCGGGCCTGACGGTGGGCATCGTGGCCCTGCCGCTGGCCATGGCCTTTGCCATCGCCTCGGGCGTGAAACCGGAGTCGGGCTTGTTCACGGCCATCATTGCCGGCTTCCTGATCTCGGCCCTGGGCGGCTCGCACGTTCAGATCGGCGGGCCAGCCGGGGCCTTCATCGTCATCGTCTACGGCATCGTCGAGCGTTACGGTCTGGCCAACCTGCTGATCTCGACCGTGCTGGCGGGTGGGCTGCTGTTCCTCATGGGCTGGTTCAGGCTGGGCGCACTGGTGCGCTACATCCCGGTGAGCATCGTCATTGGCTTCACCAATGGCATCGCGGTCTTGATCGCCCTGTCGCAACTCAAGGACCTGCTGGGGCTCGACCCTTCCCACATGCCGGCTGATTTCGTGGGGCAGTTGCGCACGTTGTGGGCACATGCCGATCAGGTCAACCCCTTGTCGGTGGGCATGGGGCTGGCGGCGCTGGCGCTGGTGACCCTCTGGCCGCGCGCTTTTGCCAAAGACGGCTTGGCGCCGCCGGCCTGGCAGTCGTCCAGGGCCTTTCGCGTGGTGGCTCGCTTGCCAGGGCCCATTGTCGCCATCATCCTGTTTGGCGCTGCCACGGCCTGGCTGTCGCTGCCGGTGGCCACCATTGGCAGCCGATTTGGCGGCATCCCTCATGGGCTTCCCGATTTTGTCTGGCCGGAGTTCAGTTGGGAGGGCATGCGCCAGCTGTTCATCCCCACGGTGACCATCGCCTTGTTGGGCGCCATCGAGTCGCTGCTTTGTGCGCGCGTGGCCGACAACCTGACCGAACTGCCGCGCCACGACCCCAACCAGGAGCTGATGGCACAAGGCGTGGCCAACGTGGTCACGCCATTTTTCGGCGGCATCCCGGCCACGGGCACCATCGCCCGCACGGTCACCAACGTGCGCTCGGGCGCGACCTCGCCGGTGGCGGGCATGGTGCACGCGCTGGTGCTGCTGTTGATCGTGCTGGTGGCCGCCCCGCTGGCGGTGCACGTGCCGCTGCCGGTGCTGGCGGGCATCCTGCTGTCGGTGGCCTGGAACATGGGCGAGTGGCAGGCCTTTGCTCACCTCAAGCAGTACCACTACACCTACCGCACCATCCTGGTGGGCACCTTCTTGCTGACGGTGATTTTCGACCTGACGGTGGCGGTGGAGGTGGGGCTGGTGCTGGCCTGCCTGTTCTTCATCTACCGCATGAGCACGCTGTTTCGCGTCGAAGTCAGCGAGTTGCCGGGCCTCGCGCCGGGCTTGGCGTCGGGTGAGGTGCCTGGGCAGGTTCGGCTGTGCCGCTTGTATGGTTCGCTGTTCTTTGGTGCGGTGGGCAAGGTGGAAGACCTGCCTGAGCAGCTGCCGCCGGCCACGAGGGTGGTGGTGCTGGAGACGTCGCGGCTGATCTCGATGGACACCTCGGGCCTGGACGCCCTGGTGCAATTGCAGCGCACGCTGGCGCGCAAGCAGATCAGGCTGATGTTGTGCGGGCTCAACGAGCAGCCGCTGAGCCTGACGCACCGCAGCGGCCGCGACGCAGACACCTTTGGCGCGGAAAACGTGCTTCCCGACCTGGCTGCGGTGCAGGCGGCCTTGGCACAGCAGGCCGTTGGTGGCGCTACCACGTCACCCACGGTGACCATTCAGCGCTGAAGCCTCAAGTCCAAGGGTTCACCAGGGGGCGGTGCAGCGGGCCCATTGGCGCAGCGCCCGGCGGGCCTGGGTGCGGGTGCGCAGGCGCCGGCCCAGCAGCCATCCTGCGGCGAACAAGGCGCGCGGATCCAGGGCCGAGGCGGCCTGGTAGCGCGCCCGTGCCACCGTTTCATCCTGCAGCCGGCCTAAAGCGGCGATGGCTTCGGTTTGCGCCCGCTCGAAGGACGAAGGCACCCGTGCCGCCGTGAACAGGTGGATGATGTCGCGCAGGTTGCGCAATCGGCGGCGCAAGCGGTGGGCGTCTTCGTCGCTCAGGCGCTGGTGCTCGCGGACGTGGCGGCGCATCACCCGGTGCTGGCGGTGCAGGTGGGTGTGCAGCCAGGGCTCGAACGGCAGGCGGGCCTCGCCGTCGTCTTCGCCGGATCGCACCAGGGCGGTCAGCAGGCACAGGCACAGCTCGGTGGCTTGAGGGCCGCGGGCCAGGTCGGCGGCCGATGCGGGCAGGTCGATCGGGCGCGGCGCTGGCGGGATCGGCACGCTGGGGCCGCCGGCTTCCTGCAGCTGTGAAGAGATCCAGCTCAGGGCTTCGTCGTCGCGCCAGTGACCGAGTTGGCGGACCAGCAAGTTGGCGCGCGAGATGACCTCGACGGGCCAGGCCTGGGAGGTGTGGCTCATCAGTTGGGCAAAAGCCTTCAGGCGCCGCAGGCCGCGCCGCCACTCGTAGGCGATCTCGCTGCCTTCGCCCGAGGGAAGGGTGGCGAGTTCGCTCATGTTGGCGCTCAGGTGGGCCAGGCAGGCCTCGAGGCCGGCGCGCCAGGCCTGATCGAGGCTGGCGCCCTCTCGCACCTTGGCGGCTTGAGGTGACGTCACCTGCGGGGGGGCGTGGGCACCTTGACGCTCGCCTGCAGGCACGGTCGCTGCCAGTCGCGCCAGGCGGTCGCCCCGGTGGGCCTTGGTCTGCGTGTCCAGCCACAGGCCGAAGCGGTGCACCCAGTCCTGACCGGCCAGGATGACGGCCTGCGGGTGGCCGCTGAGCAGCTCGATTTCAAGCTCTCTCACGGGCTCTTGCAGGGGCCCAGCCAGGATGGCGCCCTCGTCCAGCGCCAGCTCGACCACGCCTGCGTGGGGCGTGCCTTCGGCAACCTTCAAGCGGGCGCGGGTGCGACGCATGTCGGTGCGGTAGAGCTCGACGAGGGCGCAGCGCTCGCCGCGCGGGTCGGCATCGGGTTGCCAGCCCAGGCTGTGGACCAGGGCCTGGCGGGCGACTTCGCTGTGGCGACCCAGGTCGGGGCGCAGCGCCTGGCCATCGGCTGGGGCTTGCGCGGGCTGGTTGTCTTCCACCCGCACCATGGTGTGGCTGCCGGCGGCCTTGAGCGTCTGCACCCACTCGTCGCCTTCGCGGCGCACGCGCAGGGCAGATCGGGCCTGGGCCAGCTTGCGGTCGGTGGTGTCGAAGTAGGCGGCCTGCAGGATCAGCGGGGCGGCCAGGTCGGCGCCCAGGCGGCCGAGTTCGGCGCGCACGGCGGCCAGGCGCTCGGCCGGGATCTGGAATTTGAGCTCGATTTCGTGCATGGCGCGCATTGTCGAGCCGCATTGGGGCCGGGATGTGTCAGCCTCCCTTAAAATGGCGGGTTGTTCCCCCTTCGATGTGACGCCCACCATGCCGCTCTTCTGGAAGCCCTACAAGTCCGACGCGACCCAGTTCATCGACAGCCTCAAGCAGCGCGACCCGCAGCTCGAAGAGCGTCAGCGCCAAGGCCGCAACCTGCTGTGGGACCGCCCGCAAGACCGCCAGGCCCAGCAGGACTTCAACGAGTCCCGCGTGGCCCAGCAGGCTTACGTCTACCACACCAAGGGCTGACGCCCCATGCAGGTCACCGGGCTTGACGAGGCCGATGCCGAGCCCTCGGCCGTCCTCGACGAGCACGGCCAGCCCCAGGTCGTCGACCACGTGGCCGTGGCGCGCCTGTACGGCGAGCCCCTGTTCGACCTGCCCACGGACCTCTACATCCCTCCGGATGCGCTCGAGGTCTTCCTGGAAGCCTTCCAGGGTCCGCTGGACTTGCTGCTCTACCTGATCCGCAAGCAGAACTTCAACATCCTCGACATCCCGCTGGCCGACCTCACGCGCCAGTACCTGGCCTACGTCGAGCAGATCCGCAAGAGCAACCTCGAGCTGGCCTCGGAGTACCTCTTGATGGCGGCGATGCTGATTGAGATCAAGTCGCGCATGCTGCTGCCGCCCAAGAAGGTCGAGGGCAGCGATGAGCCGGAAGACCCGCGTGCCGAGCTGGTGCGTCGCCTGATCGAGTACGAGCAGATGAAGCTGGCAGGCGCCCGCCTGGATCAGCTGCCCCTGCTGGGCCGGGATTTCCTGCGCGTGCAGGTGCACTCCGACCCGTCCATCGTCGTGCGGCATCCCGACGTCACGCTGGTGGACCTTCGCGAAGCCTGGCTGGACATCCTCAAGCGCGCCAAGCTGCACACCCACCACACCATCACGCGCGAAGAGCTGTCGGTGCGCGAGCACATGAGCATCGTGTTGCGTGGACTGCAGGGCAAGCGCTTTGTCGAGTTCGAAAACCTCTTCGACGTCACGCGCGGTGCGCCTGTCATGGTGGTGACCTTCATTGCGATGCTCGAGCTGGCGCGTGAGCGCCTCATCGAGATCACGCAGGCCGAGGCCTTTGCGCCGGTGTACGTGCGCCTGGCCTACGAGCCTGCCGCCGCTTGAAACAAGCGGTGGGCGCGTGCCTCAGCGCTCCAGTCGGATCAGCCTGCCGCCATCGCCATCGGTCAGCAGGTAAAGCCAGCCGTCCGGTCCCATGCGCACATCGCGGATGCGGCCGATGCGGCCCTTGAGCAAGGGCTCCCGATCGACGATGCGGTTGCCGTCCAGTGTCATGCGCCAGACGGCTTCACCCTTGAGCGAGCCACTGAACAGCTGACCTTCCCACCCTGGGTAGCGCTTGCCTGTGTTGAAGGCCAGGCCGCTGGGTGCGATCGACCAAGGCACCCAGGTCGTCAGAGGGGGCTCGAAGTCGGGTGCGTGGCGCCCACCGTTGACGCGGCATGACTCCGTTGGCAGGCTGCCATAGGGGCAGCCATCGCTCGCCAGCGGCCAGCCGTGGTTGCGACCAGGCAGCACGCGGTTGACCTCGTCACCACCTTGGGGCCCATGTTCCGTGATCCAGAGCTCGCCCGTGGCAGGGTGAAGCGCGGCCCCCTGCGGGTTGCGATGGCCGATGCTCCAAAGCTCCGGCAAGGCGCCAGCGCCGGCAAAGCGGGGGTTGTCGTTGGGGATGCCGCTATCGCGCTGGATGCGCACGACCTTGCCAAGTGCCGAGGCCACGTTCTGTGCGTGATCGCGCCCCGGTTTCGAAGGCTGGTCCTTCTGGCGCTCACCCAGGGTGATGAACAGCGTCTTGTCCCGTGCGAACACCAGGCGCGAGCCGAAGTGCCCGCTGCCTTCGACCTTGGGCCTTTGGCGGTAGATCACCTCGACCTGAGCCATGCGGCCGTCCTTGATCTGACCGCGCGCGACGGCCGTGCCGCTGAGCCGCGCCTCCGGGCCTGTGCCTGCTTCGCTGTAGCTCCAGTAGACCCAGGGCTGATTCGTGTAATCGGGGTCCAGCGCGACGTCGAGCAGGCCACCTTGGCCTTCGTCGCGAACAGGTGGCAAACCTTCGATCACTTGGGGCGCTTGTTGCCCCGTCAGCGCGACCAGGCGCATGCGGCCGCCTTTTTCCGTGATCAGCGCTTTGCCATCGGGCAGGAAGGTCAGGCCCCAGGGGTGGTCGAGGTCGCGTGCAACGGTGACCACCTTGAGGCCATCCAGGAGACGGGCTTGCACCTCAGAGACGCTGCCGCAACTGCCGGTGAGTGCACACCCCATGGCCGCAGCGAGCAGGGCCGTGGTGACAACGATGGGGATGGTGAAAAAGCGTCGAATCATGGCGGAGGGATGCAGGACAGCTGTGGCGCCAGGGATGTCCGAATCATAGGCGGATCGGACACATGACGCTGGCGTCAGCGTGGTGACGTTCACCACCTTAGAATCGGCGCCACTTGCGGCAGAGGTCAGCCACCATGGCGCCCACCTTCGCACCCGCGAAGCCGCACCCGCCGAGGAGACATGAGATGAACACCGCCGTCGAGTCCGCCCGCAAACCCGTGACGCTGCACCGCCTGCGCGAGATGCACACCAAGGGCGAGAAGATCACCATGCTCACGGCTTATGACGCCACCTTCGCGCGCCTGGTCGATGAGGCCGGTGTCGATTGCATCCTGGTGGGCGACTCGCTGGGCATGCTCGTGCAGGGGCACAGCAGCACCGTGCCCGTGAGCATCGACGAGATGGCCTATCACACGCGCTGCGTGGTGCGGGGCAACCGCACGGCATGGGTCATCGGCGACCTGCCCTTTGGCAGTTACCAAGAGAGTCGCGAACAGGCCTTGCGCAGCAGCGTGGCCTTGATGCAGGCCGGCGCACACATGGTCAAGCTCGAAGGCGGTGGCTGGACGGCCGAGACCGTGCACTTCCTGACCGAGCGCGGCATACCCGTGTGTGCCCACCTGGGCCTGACTCCGCAAAGCGTGCACGCGCTGGGCGGCTACCGCATCCAGGGCCGCGACCAGGCCGGCGCGGACACGATGCGTCGCCACGCCAAGGAACTGACTGAAGCCGGCGCCGCCATGATGGTGCTCGAGCTCATGCCTTCTGCCGTGGCCGCCCAGGTGCAGGCCGACAACCCGGGTTTGATGACGATCGGCATCGGCGCGGGCAGCGCCACGGCCGGCCAGGTGCTGGTGCTGCACGACATGCTGCATTTCACGCGTGGCAAGCTGCCGCGCTTCGTGCGCAACTTCGCCGCCGAAGGTGGCACGGCCGATGACGCCGTGCGCCGCTACGTGGCCGCCGTCAAGGATGGCAGCTTCCCCGATGAAGCCGTGCACAGCTACTGATCTCCTGAGTCACCGATGAAAACCATTCACACCATCGCCGATTTGCGTGCCGAGCTGGACCGCGCCCCGTCGCGCCCTGCCTTCGTGCCCACCATGGGCAATTTGCACGACGGACACCTGGCGCTGATTCGCCAGGCCCGCGAGCGCGTGGCCGGCAGCGGCAGCCCCGTGGTGGCCAGCATCTTCGTCAACCGCCTGCAGTTCGGCCCCAACGAAGACTTCGACCGTTACCCGCGCACCCTGGCTCGCGATGCGGAGTTGCTGGCCGGTGCGGGCTGTGACATCTTGTTTGCGCCTGCGGAAGACGAGCTCTACCCTGAGCCCCAGGGTTACAAGGTGCTGCCGCCCGACGAGCTGGCCAACATCCTCGAAGGCGCGTTCCGGCCAGGCTTTTTCACAGGCGTTTGCACCGTGGTGCACAAGCTGTTCAACATCGTGCAGCCGCGCCTGGCCGTCTTCGGCAAGAAGGACTACCAGCAGCTGATGGTGATCCGCCGCATGGTGGCGCAGATGGGGCTGCCCATCGAGATCGTGGGCGGTGAGACCTTGCGTTCAGCCGAAGGGCTGGCGCTGTCGTCGCGCAACGGCTACCTGAGCGACGCCGAGCGCGCCGAGGCCTTGGCGCTGATCGGCCTGCTGCGCGGCATCCAGTCGCAGGCCCGAGGCGCGGCCTCGCTCACGCCCGAGTTGCTCGCGCAGTGGGAACAGTCCGCCATGGACAGCTTGCGCTCGCGTGGCTGGGCACCTGATTACGTGATGGTGCGCCGCCAGAAGGACCTGCACCCCGCCACGGCGCAAGAGTTGGCGCAAGGGCTGGTGGCCGCACCATTGGTCACGCTGGTGGCGGCCAAGCTGGGTACCACCCGCTTGATCGACAACCTGGAAGTGTGATTGGCGCCGTGGTCGGCGCCGTGATCGCTGCACTCGATGCGTTGGTGGTGACGACGCTGCCAGCGTGAACATGGGTTAATGCGCCGGCGGGCCCAGCCGGCCAGACTGCGGACTCCCATTTTGAACAGGAGTCACGCATGCCTTCCCTTGCCATCAACCAACCACCCCTTGAAGGTGCCAGGCCCCCGGCTTCAACCGGGGTCGATGCCTTGGCCACCGCGCCCTCGCTCACACTGATGCGAGCCTTCGCCGCAGCCAGCGCCCTTTGCCTGCTGGCCATGCTGAGCTTGTCGTGGGCCACGGGCCTGAACGTGCAGCACTTCGAGCGCGTTTCGTCGCCGTCTTTCTGGGCCGAGTCTTTCCTGGCCCATGCCCAGCACCTGCGGTGGCTGACCGTGTTCGACGACGTGTTCATCGCGTGTTACGTGGCGACCACGCTGCTGCTGGTGCAGCGCTTGCGAGCCCGCGCGCCGGCCGCAGCGCGCATCCACGCGCTCGGGCCATGGGTCGTCGGCATGGCTGTGGCCGTTGGCCTGCTGGACGCCATCGAGAACCACCACGTGCTCAGCCTGCTGCACGCGGTCGAGCAAGGCCAGGCCATCGGCCACGACACCATGGTGTCGCGTGAATGGCTGAGTTCGGTGAAGTGGTTGGTGGGCCACGTGGCCTTTTGCCTCTTGGGCGTGGCGCTGTGGTTCGACGCCTTGCCCTGGCGGCTGTTTCGCATCAGTTTGATCGCCTGGCAGTTGCCGGTGGGGGCCGCAGCGCTGGCCCTGGCGGCGACACCGGGTGTGGGCGAGGCGCTGGGCTGGCTCAAGCTGATCAACGTGATGGGGGGCTTCCTGGCGCTGGCAACCCTGCCTTGGCCTGCCCCGTCGATTTCGACGTCCTCAGTCGACTCAGGTGCACGGGCGTGACGCCCACATAAGAAGCGATGTCACGCTGCGAGAACACCTGCTCCAGCGTGGGCCAGCGCGCCAGCGTGGCGTGCAAGCGAGCGGCGGCGTCCATTGCCAGCAGTTCGTATTCGCGCTCGACCTTCATCATGTAGAGCCGCTCGGCCACGCGCCAGCCAAAGCGCGTCCAGGCCGGACGGCTCTCCTGCCAGCGGCGAACGTCGGTCCAGGGCAGGGTGAGCAGCACCGTGGGCGCTGCTGCCTCGATCCACACCTTGGAGACATCGCCACTGATGAGGTCCGAGAGCGAGCCGGCGAACCAGCCGGGCAGGCTGAAGCCCTTGGTGCGCTCCCCCCCGTCGGCCAGCACGTAGTGTTCACGCAGGCCACCTGACACCACGAAGCCCACCAGGCTGGCCTGCTCGCCTGCGCGCAACAGGGCCTGGCCCTTGTCCAGGCTCAAGCGCTGACAAAGCGCGGCGGCGTCGGCAAGGTCTTCATCGTTCAAGGGCGACAGCGCGTTCATGCCGGTGACGAAGGCCTGCCACTCGGCTGCGGGGATGTGGGCAGGAGCGGCGCTCACAGCGTCTCCAGGAAGGCAACGACATCGGCTTCGGCGCGGGTTCGCTTCATGGGCGGCAGGCTTTGCCAGATTCGGCGGCCGTAGGGCTTGTCGATCAGGCGCGTGTCGCAGATCATGAGCACGCCACGGTCGGTCTCCGAGCGGATGAGGCGGCCAGCACCTTGCTTGAGCGCGATGATGGCCTGGGGCACCTGGTGCGACATGAAGGCGTTGCCGCCGGCCTGGGTGAGCATCTCCAGGCGTTTGGCCAGCACCGGGTCGTCGGGCGGTGCAAAGGGAAGCTTGTCGATGACCACCAGCGTGAGCGCATCGCCCTTGACGTCGATGCCTTCCCAGAAGCTGTGGCTGCCCACGAGCACCGCGTTGCCGGTGCGTCGGAAGTCGTCGAGCAGGGTAGGGCGGGGCGCTTCGCCTTGCTGCAGCACTGGGAACGGATCGCCTGCGGCCAGGAAGGCCTGCTTGAGGCGCTCGGCTGCGCGGGCCACGGCGCGCAGGCTGGTGCACAACACGAACGCACGACCCCGGTTGGCCCGGATGAGTGGCAGGGCGGCGTCCACCACGGCATCCGTGTGCGTGGGGTCGTTGGGCAGTGGCAGGCCGGCGGGCACGTACAGCATGGCCTGCGAGGGGTAGTCGTAGGGGCTGGCCCACGAGGCGCAGGCGGCGTCTTCCAGGCCCAGCGCTTCGGTGAAGTGGCGGAAGTCGTTCTTGACGGCGAGCGTGGCCGACGTGAAAACCCAGGCGCGGCGGGGGGGCGCTTGTGGCTTTTCCTGCTCGGTGTCTGGGGCATCGGCTCGACCAGACATCAGCGCTTGCAGGTCGTGTTCTTCATCGTCGTCCTCGCTGACTTCGTCCGCTGATGCCGTCGTCTCGGCCTTGGCGAACGCGTCGACGAATTCGGCCTCGTCGTTGGGCGATGAGGCATCGAGTCCGAGGCGCTGGCGGCGGAACACATCGGCCACCGAGATGGGCGTGCGGTGAAGCTGCACGCCATGGCTGGCCACGTCGATCCAGCACAGCTCAGGCTCGTGGGCGCGCTCAGGCGCACCCCATGCCTTGAGGCGCTGAATCAGGTCGTTGCAGCGGCGGTGCAGGTTGGCGAGGTCCGGGCCGCGCTGGGCCGCTTCCTCGAGCACCTCGCGCAGGGCCAGCAGCTTGTCCTGCAGCTCGGCCAGCGTGGGCATGAGCAGGTTGTCCGGGCTGAGTTGCGGCAGTGACAAGCGTTGCAACTGCGGGCCGAAGCACAGGCGCAGGTCGCGTGCGGCGCGCTCGACCGGCGCCAGGATGTCGTTCCACTTGGCCGCGTCGCGGGCCTGCGCCTGGCCGATGGCGAGCGTGTCGCGCACCAGGTCGAGCACCTGCGCGGTGGACACCGTCTCGCCAAAGAACAGCGTGGCCGTGTCGGGCAACTGGTGGGCTTCGTCGAAGACGATGGTCTGGGCGTTGGGCAGCAGCTCGGGCACGCCTTCTTCGCGCAGCATCAGGTCGGCAAAGAAGAGGTGGTGGTTGACCACGACGACGTCGGCGTCCTGCGCTTCGCGGCGCGCCTTGACGACGAAGCAGTCGGCGTAGCGGGGGCAGTCGCTGCCCAGACAGTTCTCGCGCGTGGACGTGACCCGTGCCCAGATCGGGGCGTGCTCGGGCACGCTGGTGCACTCGGCCTTGTCGCCCGTGCTGCTCAGCGGCGCGAAGCGGTTGATGGCCGATAGGTCTCGCACTTCCTGCTTGCTGCTCAGCAGGGTGGCGTCCTGGTTGCTGCGGTCAAGGTGGTGCCAGCACAGGTAGTTGCTGCGACCCTTGAGCAGGGCCACCTTGACGGGGAGCCCCAAGGCGTCGCGCACAGCGGGCAGGTCGCGGTGAAAGAGCTGGTCCTGCAGGGCCTTGGTGCCGGTCGAGACGATGACCTTGCCGCCTTCGACCAGGGCTGGCACGAGGTAGGCCGCCGTCTTGCCGACGCCGGTGCCCGCTTCGAGCACGACGGTGCTGGCGTCGCGGATGGCGGCTTGCACAGCCTGAGCCATCTCGATTTGTTCGCGGCGTTCGCAGTAGCCGTCGAACGCCCGGGCCAGGGGGCCGGTGGCAGAGAAAAGGTGGGGGAGTTCGTTGGGGTCCATGGTCGCGCGCTCAGCCTGACATTGTCATGTCAACGCGGCGACTCCCAAGGTCGCCACGCGCATTTCCCCTGGTAGTGGGCCCCTGAGCGGGTGTCTGGGGCTGGATGCTGCGCAGCTGGAGCGGGACATGGTGCCCTGGGCGCCTCTTCGCTTCGCCTTCACAGCCCTTGCTGCACCAAAGGCGCCGAGAGCGCAGCGCGCAGCGTCTCCATGCAGCCCTGCCGGTGGGCACGGTCTTCTGCGCTGCGGCCTGGCGCTTGTTGCAACAGGTTCAGCAGGCTTTGGGCGGCGGTGCGTTGGGCTGCGCGCACGTCGGCGCGTGCGCTGGCCGGGCGCAACACCGAGGCGGCCAGGCGCAGGGTGTGCTCGCGCTGGAGGTTGCGTTGCCAGCTCGCTGCGCTGGCCTCAAGGGATGAGGCAGACGACCAGACGCTGTCTTGCAGGCGTTGCAGCAGCTCTTGCGGCAGCAGCGGCCGCGTCTCGCGGTCCTGCGTGCGATCTCGGTTGTCCAGCAGCCTCTCGGCCAGGCCATCGGCCATCAACTGGTTCAGCACCGAGCGTTGAACCTGCAGCTGCTGATCGGCGATGGACACATCGGGTTTGCCGATCGAGCCGAAGTCGCTGGGGCCCCAGTCGAGCGTGTCCGGGCCCAGGCGGCGCATCAACGCAGAGGGGACGCGCAAAGGCTGCGGACGCAGCCAACTCTGCAGCAACAAGGCAAGCGCCTCGCGTTGCTGCGCGGCAGGCAGTGGGTCGATGGCATCGGCCTTGGCCTCAGGCCCTTGGCGGCGGATCACCACCCCGCCCACTTGCCGGATCAGAACTTGCGCACCCCGCGCCGATTCCCGCAACGCGTGCGCCAGGGCCCGGCGTGGCCGGTCCACGTCGTCCAGGGGCGTGGCAGTGCGTCGTTCGGTGCGGTCGATGAGGTCCTGCGCCAGCGCGAACCGGTTGCGCGCGAAGGCGAGGGGGTCGTCGCCGAGGTCGAAGGTCAGGGCCTGTGGGTCGATGCCCAGGGCCTCGTCCTCGTCGCTGCCGTAGGCCAAAGCCCTGCTCCATCGAGGGTCGGCGCTGCGCCGCGCGATGTCGCGCAGCTGGCGTTCGGCTTCTGCGTTGGACTCGGGCAGCTCGCCGTAGCCGTATTCGATGGCCCAGAAATCGTAGGGGCCGAGTGTCGTCTGAAAAGGTGCGCCACCACTTTGGCCAGGCGGCGGCAGGTTGACGGCGGCGTAGTCCATCACCGAGGCGCTGTTGCCTTCGCGCGTGGTCAGTGCCTTGTCCAGCAGTTGGGCGGTGCTGCGCCAGCGCGAGGCCCGGAAGTTGTGCCGCAGGCCCAAGGCGTGTCCCACCTCGTGCATGACGACATCCTTGAGATAAGCGTGCACGAATGCCTGCACCTCGGGGCTGTCGGGGTCGACTGGGCGGTCGGCCTCGGCCAGGCTCAGCCAGGTGCCCAGCTGCTCGGCGGCGTGCAAGCCGTGTTCGCAGGCGTCGCCTGCATGGTGTTGCGCGCTGGCTGGCGAGGCCGAGGCGTCATCGCCATCGTCGGCCATGAACTGACTGCGCAGTTGCCGCATGCCACGCACGGTCAGGCTTTCGATGGCGATGTCGGCGTCGAGGATCTCGCCGCTGCGTGGGTCGACGTGGCTGGGGCCGATCGCGCCGAACTGCGCTTGCGCGTTGGTCATCCAGCGGATGGAGGCGCGGCCGGTGGCCAGGTTGTCGGCCGATTGCTCGGGCGTGGCCTGGCGCACTTCGATGGCGTCCTGGTAGCCAATGGCGTCAAACGCCAGGTTCCAGGCCAGCACACCCTCGCGAATGGTGGCGCGGTAAGCCTCGGGGATGCTGGCGTCGAGCCAGAACACAATGGGCTGGACGGGCTTGGAGCGTGCGGCGGCTGGGTCCTGCTTTTGAAGGCGCCAGCGGCTGATGTACTGCTTGCGCGGTGTGCGCGAAAGGTCGTCCGTGAAGTCCACCACGGTGGTCGAGAAGTAGCCCACGCGTGCGTCGGCGGGGCGCTTGCGCATGGGCTGCTCGGGCAGGGCGCTCAGGCTGTGGTGAACCTGCACGAACAGGCTGCGCGGGTCAGGCAGGGTGCGGGGCAGGGCGGGCGCCGGCATGCCGGGTGCTGCGGAGCCGGGCGAGGTGTTGATGGACGCGGTGGCGAAATGCTGTTGCACCTCGAACACCGTTGTGCCGTCCACCTGCCGGGCCTGGACGACCTGAGACTGGCGCGCGTCGAAAGCGTGACCCTGTCGGTACTGGCGCTGCAGGTGCGCGCCGATGCCCAGCCAGTCGTTGAGCCACAGGGCCGACGCATCAACGAGCACGGCACCGGTGGCCGGGTCGGCGGCGCTGGCCAGGGGCGCTGCGACGATGAGGCTGGGAGAGAAGGCGGCCTCCACCGCACGGGCCTGTGGCGTGCCGGCCGCGGCGGTGTAGCTGGCGTTCACGGCAAGCAATTGCACTTGCTGCTGCACGCGCCGAAACGTCACCCACTGCGGCCGACCGACCTGGGCCCAGCGGCTTTGCATCAGGCCGCCGAGCACGCCACCCTCGCCAATGCCGCTGGCGATTTTGGGCGACAGGAACAAGGGCTGACCGATCAGCTTGGCCGGGATCTCGACCCACACCTTGTCCTGCTTGCGCCAGATGGGCAGCAGGCCAGGGCTGCGCGTGGCACCTCGGGTCAGGGATTCGAAGCTCGCAGGCGCACCCGACGGCGACGGGGGCGTGGCGGCCGCTGCAGCTGGGGTTGGGGTTGGGGCTGGTGTCGCGTTGCCCGAAGGCTGAGGCGATGTGGCGCAGGCGCTCAGGGCCAGCAGCGCAATCAGGCTGGGCAGCCACCAGGGCTGGGCGCGACGTGGGTTCAAGGGCGCGATGTCGGGGCTGCGATGGCTCATCTTCAAACCATAACACCGGGCGGGTAAGTGGATTGGCGCCAACAGAAAGGCCGGCGTGTCGTTGGACAGCGCCGGCCTTTCAGGGGGACTCAGGCCATCACGGCCGAGCTCATTGGGGCGGGTGAGGCAGCCAATCCACCAGCGGAGCCAGGACCGGGAAGTCTTGCACCGCCAACGGGCCGAAGGCGACCAGGCTCAGGCCGACGCTCATCACGATGAGCGGCAGGATCCAGCGCTCGTAGCGACGGAAGAAGCCCAGGTGACGCACCTCGGCATCGGCGCTCGAGACCTCGTCTTCGCCGATGACCTGGCGGGTCAGGAGCTGGTTCAGCGCCACGGGCGGTGTCAGGTAACCCAGCTCGAAAGCCACCAGCACCATCATCCAGAAGTGCAGCGGGTCGATGCCGTTGGCGTAGGCCACCGGCGCCAGCGTGCCGGACACCAGCACGGCCGCGCCGAAGGGGTCCATCACCATGCCCAGGAACACCATCACCAGCACCAGGAACACCATCGCCGTCCAGTGGCTGTCGAAGACCTGTGGGAACAGGTGCATGACGTCCGAACGCTCGATGACACCACCGATGGCCAGCGACAGCATCATCAAGCTGAGCAGTGCACCCACGTGGCTGATGGTCTCGGTGGTGGCGTAGCGCACCGACTTCTCGACACCTTCCTGGCGGTGGCTGGCATAGTCGGGCGTGAGCTCGCTCTTGCCCTTGTTGAGCACCTTGTCGAAGACGAGGATCAGCATCAGCATCACCGGCACGATGGTCGGGGCCGTGATCTCGTTGAGCTTGGTGTCCAGACCGAACTCGTAGATGAACACGATGACCACGGCCACGGCTGCGTAGGGCAGCACGGGCACCATCTTGGCGAACATGGCCGGGATGGCCACGCGTGGCGACTCGATGGCGGCGCGCTCGGTGCGCAGCAGTTGCGAGACGATGAAGAACAGCGTCGAGGTGGACAGGAAGACGTAGAAGCCCCAGTGGTAAAGGCCGTTGGTGGTCACCTGCTTGTTGAGCGCCGCGATCAGCACGATGAGCAGGCAAGGGCGCAGCACCACGCCCAGCGAGCCCGACATGGCGGTGGCCGCCAGGGCGAACTGTTTGGTGCCGCCGGATGCACGGATCTCGTGGTAGATCACGCCGCCGGCTGCGATCACGAAGATGCCCGAAGCACCGGTGTAGGCCGTGCCGTACGAGGCGCCGATCAGGATGAGGTAGGTCAGCAGCTGTGGCGACAGGTTCCAGGGACGGATGACGTCCAGCACCAGGTCGACGATGCGGCTTTGCTTGAGCAGCATGCCCGCCCAGATGAACAGCGCCAGGTTCATGAAGATGCTGGGCAGGGCCATCATCTGGCTGATGTAGATCGCCAGACCGGCTTCGTGACCTTCGATCAGGAAGTACACGCCAGCGATGATGGCCATGTTGGCGTACAGCGGCACCGACAGCAGGGCCGTGCCCCAGTCACCCTCGCCATTGGGCGACTTGGGCATGCGCACCACGCGCCACAGGTTGATCAGCAGCAGGACGCTGAACAGCCCGATCCAGACGAAGTGCAGGATCTCGCCCTCGATGGCGCCCCCGCTGGCTTGCAGGATCTGGTAGTAGCGAACGCAAGACAGCAGCAGCAGACCGCAGGCGGCGACCTGGGACCAGGTCTGGGCGATGTAGTCCCGCGTGTAGTGACCGGTGCGGATGCCGATGTGGTGAAAGCCCAGCGTGGTGGTGATGGCCGAGATGGCCACCATCAGCAGCAGGATCAGCGGGCGGTTCTCGGTGCCGATCTGGAACAGACCGAAGAAGCTGGTTTCGATCGTGCGATAGATCTTGACCTGCGGCGTCTGACGCTCGGCGACTTTGGTGTAGAGCTCGTGCTTGAGGCGGCAGATCTCGCGCGCCTGCTCGATGGACTTGCGCATCATGGCCGGGTCGGCCGCGGGCTTGTCACCGAACAGGTCGTCGATGTCGTCACCGCCACCCGACGGGGCTGCGGACTGGCGAGCCAGCTCGGCGTCGATGTCGACGTTGGCGTCGCACTCGGGCTTGGTCGGCTCGGCGCGCAGCATGAAGTACTGGACCTGGGCCGAGGGGTCGCCAAACATGGATTCGCCCAGGCGCAGCAGCTGGCCGTGCACCATTTCACCGGTGCCGATGATCAGGGTCAGGAGCAGCAGGATGAAGACGGGCAGGCTGGAGAGCCACTCCATGGGGCTGCGGCCCAGGAGAGAACGAGATGCAGGAGTGTTCATTGGGAGCTGGGGCAGGCTGCGAAGGTCGCGCAGCGGTGAGGGCGTCAGGCTTGGCGCCCTCGGTCAGGGTGCAGGATGGCGTCAGGGGCCCGGTGTCAAAGCACGGGGCCCCTGTGGGTCAATTGCTCACTTCCAGTCTTCTTCGGACTTGGTGGCGCACTCCGGGTCTCCCGGGTTCACGTTGCAGCGGATCTTCTTGATCACCTTCAGGCCCCGCTTGTCGTACAGGCCCTTTTCGGCGATGTCGATGCGGGACTCACGCAGCATCAGCGTGTACTTGTAGGAGTTCTCTGGGGTGAGGTCCATCCAGGTGCCGGGCGGGATGCCGGCATCGGCCTGCTTGATGAGTTGCAGCGCGCGGTCGAACTGGCCCAGCCAGTACTGACGCGAATGCAGGCCAAAGCCTTCGGGGAACTTGGTCTTGTTGAGGATGACCTGGTAGGTGAGGATCAGGATCGGGAAGCGGGCGATGGCGCCGTTCTTGCCGATGCCCTTGTGCAGCTCCAGCGGCTTGTAAGCCAGCGTCGGTGCGGCAATCATGTCCACCGAGCCATTGTTGAACTTGGTCGAGAAGTTGGTGATGTCGGCCGACACCGGCTGCGCGCCGATGCGCTGGATCATCACGGCCTGGGCCTTGTCGTAGTCGAACGAGGCGATGCGCTTGCCAGCCAGGGCTTCGACGGTGTTGATCTTGCGGTCGTTGACCACCGGGTAGGCCGCGCCCAGGGGCAGGATGCCGCCGACTTCGTGGATGCCGTCAACCATCAGCTTGCTGGCTTGCGGCGCGCTGTAAGTCTGGATGACCTTGCGCACGACTTCGTAGCTGTCGGCGATGTTGATCTTGCCGTCGCGAACGATGGTGGTGGCGCCCAGGGTGTCAACCGCGCCGGCCACGGCGTTGAACTGGCGTGTGCGGAAGGCTGTGGCGATGAAAGCATCGCACTGACCGGTGCGGTAGTCCTCGGAGGCCACGCGCTCGTCGGTGTAGCCCTTGAGCTCGAGGGCCGCGCCGTGCTTTTGCATGGCCACGGCGTAATCCTTGGCCATGTTGAACAGGTCGCCAGAGGTGCCCAGCAGGTCGTAAACACAAATTTTCTGACCCGCCTGGGCCGGGGCAGCCATGGCGCACGCCATCAGCGCAGCCATGCCCATCTTGCTCGTCGTATTGACCAATTTCATGAAGTCTCCTCGGTGCAAAAAACAGAGGGCCTCATCTCTGAGGGCCCTCGGCTGTGTGCCTGCGCATCAGGCGGTGTCATGACCGCTGTCGCGATCTGACATCTTGTTTTGTAACTATATCGGGCAGATCGTTTCCCGAGGTAAACCCTTCCCCGCCTGAGCGAGGGAAGGGATTACCCGCATCTGAGGCGTCAGCCTGTCAGATCACTTCAGGAAGCTGTCGGCGTCGATGTCGCCGCCGGCCTTGTCGTCCCAGAACTTGCCCAGCGATGCGATGGGCGTGCGGGTGCCGGCGTTTTGCGTCCACATGCGGTCCGAGATGTTCTGGATCTGGGATTCGGCGATGGCGTCGATCAGGCGGTAGTCCTTGTTCGGGGTGAAGCCCGGAGCCGACGAGAAGCGCTTGATGAGTTCACGCAGGCGGGCGTTGTCATCGGTCGATTGGGCGGCGACGGCGGCCATCACGTGAGCCAGGCGCACACCCTTGGCTTCGCCCAGCTTCATGCTGGCTTCGAAAGTGCCCTTGATGTCCTTGCCTTCGCCACCGCCGGGGATGATGCTCCAGACCGTGGCGCGGGCGGCTTGAGGGGCACCCCACCACTTGTTGTTGTCCAGGCAGCCCAGGGCGCGCTCGACGATGGGCGCGGTGTCGGTGGGCACGCCAACGGCTTGCTGCGCGGCGATGTCGTTCTGCATGGCTTGCAGGCCGGCGACCGAGCCCAGCAGGTACACCAGCTCATCGAAGTCGCGCTTGAAAGCAGGGCAGTTGCTGCCGTACTTGAAGAAGTACTTTTGCTCCAGCTTGTCGCGCATGCGTGTGAAGGCAGCGTACTGGCGATGGGCAGCGGTCGTCAGGTGACGCTTCTGGGCGATGCGGGCGTCCAGGGCCTCGTCGGCGCGCTTGTCACGCGAGGCGCGCAGGTAGCGCATCTCGTCGGTCATGGCCTGGTTCTCGGAGCACACGCCGGCCGAAGACAGCATCACCGTTTCGATCAGGGAGGGGTCGCCGTAGAAATTGCGTGCGGCACCCACCAGCGGGGTGTTGACCACCGAGAAGTTGCAGGCCATTTCAACGTCGCCCATCTTCAGCGTCGGCGGCGTGAAGCCGTCTTCGATGATGGACAGCGTGGTGCTGCTGACATTCGATTCGATCAGGGCACAACCGCCCATGGTGAGGGCCGAGATGGCCAAGGCGGTGGTGGTCAGCAGGCGTGTGATCCGTGCGGTCATCAAGGGTCTCCAGCAAGATTCGTCGTGTTGGCTGCCCGCGTTCGAGGGTGGTGCGCGGGCGCATTTCCGTGATCTCGCGGGTTGGCGGCAGGTGCCAAATAAGTCCTGGAAATTCTATCTGTGCATCTCTGTGCGGCCGGCTTTGTCGCATCAGGGAAAGCCCCCGATCCCCCTCATGGTGTGCCCCATCTCCGTTTCACTCAGGCACAAAAAAGCCCGCGTCGAGCGCGGGCTTGTGCGGGGCTGTGGTTGGCGCGTGGCATGTCAGCGGATGGGTTTGAAGCGCACGCGCTTGGGGCGCGCGCCTTCTTCGCCCAGGCGCTTCTTCTTGTCGGCTTCGTATTCCTGGTAGTTGCCGTCGAAGAAGAACCACTGCGAGTCGCCTTCGCACGCCAGGATGTGCGTGCAGATGCGGTCGAGGAACCAGCGGTCGTGGGAGATGATCATGGCGCTGCCGGCGAACTCCAGCAGGGCGTCTTCCAGGGCGCGCAGGGTTTCAACGTCCAGGTCGTTCGACGGTTCGTCGAGCATCAGCACGTTGCCGCCCTGGGCCAGGGTCTTGGCCAGGTGCAGGCGACCGCGCTCACCGCCCGAGAGGTTGCCCACCAGCTTTTGCTGGTCGTTGCCCTTGAAGTTAAAGCGGCCGATGTAGGCGCGCGAGGGCATCACGAACTTGCCCACGACGATGTTGTCCAGGCCACCCGAGACGTCTTCCCACACGGTCTTGCTGCCATCCAGGCCTTCGCGGCTCTGGTCGACGAAGGCCAGTTGAGCGGTCTTGCCGATGACCACTTCGCCGCTGTCCGGGGTCTCGACACCCTGGATCATGCGGAACAGCGTCGATTTGCCGGCGCCGTTGGGGCCGATGATGCCGACGATGGCGCCAGCCGGCACCTTGAAGCTCAGGTTGTCGATCAGCATGCGGTCACCAAAGGACTTGGTGACGTTCTTGAACTCGATGACTTCGTTGCCCAGGCGCTCGGCCACGGGGATGAAGATTTCGTTCGTTTCGTTGCGCTTTTGGTATTCGACGTCGCTCAGCTCTTCGAATCGGGCCAGGCGGGCCTTGCTCTTGGCTTGGCGGCCCTTGGCGTTCTTGCGCACCCATTCCAGCTCGACCTTCAAGGCCTTGGCGCGGGCGTCTTCGGTCTTTTGCTCCTGCTCCAGGCGCTTGCCCTTGGCGTCGAGCCAGTCGGAGTAGTTGCCCTTGTAGGGGTGGCCGGCGCCGCGGTCGAGTTCGAGGATCCACTCGGCGGCGTTGTCCAGGAAGTAGCGATCGTGGGTGATGGCCACCACGGTGCCGGAGAAGCGGCTGAGGAACTGCTCCAGCCAGTCCACGGACTCGGCGTCCAAGTGGTTGGTGGGCTCGTCGAGCAGCAGCATGTCGGGCTTGGACAGCAGCAGGCGGCACAGGGCCACGCGGCGCTTTTCACCGCCGGAGAGGTTGCCGATGATGGCGTCCCAGGCGGGCAGGCGCAGGGCGTCCGCGGCCAGCTCCAGTTGCAGGTCGGTGTTCTCGGAGCCGCCGGCGGCGATGATGGCTTCCAGCTCGCCTTGCTCGGCGGCCAGGGCATCGAAGTCGGCGTTTTCGTCGGCATAGGCCGCGTACACCTCGTCGAGGCGCTTCTTGGCGGCCAGCACGCCGCCGATGCCCTCTTCAACGGCCTCGCGCACCGTCTGCTCGGGGTTCATCTGCGGCTCTTGCGGCAGGTAGCCGATCTTGATACCGGGCATCGGGACGGCTTCGCCCTCGATGTCCTTGTCCACGCCCGCCATGATTTTCAGGAAGGTGGACTTGCCCGAGCCGTTCACGCCCAAGACGCCGATCTTGGCGCCGGGGAAGAAGCTCAGGGTGATGTCTTTGAGGATCTGCCGCTTCGGGGGAACGATCTTCCCGACGCGGTTCATGGTGAAAACGTACTGGGCCATGGCAGGCTCGCGAAAAGCGAGTGTCTTTCGTCAAACCGCGTAGCTTAAGGCATCCGCAGGATTTCACGAGGCAGAACGCGCCCCTGGAGGCGCGTTCATGTGAGGGGCTCAGTTCGGTGCGTCGGGGCGCGGCAAGCCTGAGATGGTTGGCGCCGCGTTCGGCGTTGATCAGGCGCGCAGGCGCTGGAGCAGGGCTTGCGTTTCGGCCGCTGCAGCGCGCTGACCGCCTTCGTCTGTCATCTCGGCGAGCTCCAGCAGGGACATCTTCAGGCGCATCAGGCCGTCACGCAGGCTGAAGAGCGCATCTTGCATCTCGGCCACCTGGGCGGGACTGGGCTCGAAGTGGCGTTCGCTCGACATGGTGCTTCTCCTGTGAAGTGGCCATTGGGCGACCACAGCATGATTCTGGAGAGGCTGGCGTGGAGGGGGTAGCGCCTGATTGAGGGGTTCTGCCGGGCGCTTGCGGCATGCGGCGCTCAGTTTTGCAATGTGGGCATGGATGCCAGCCAGCGGCAGGTGCTGGCTTCGTCGATGTCGATCGCCCATTGCTTTCGACGCGAAGTCTGCCCCCTCAGCAGCTCGACCTGGGATTGGGTGACGCCGAGTTGCTGGGCGAGCCATTTGCGGATGGCATCGTTGGCTGCGCCGTCCACAGGTGGGGCCGACAGCCTCAGTCGCAGGGCGCCGTCGTGCCAGCCTGTCACCTCTGTGCGCGGGGCATTCGGTGAGACGCTGATGTCGAGGATGACGCGCGTGCAGATTTGTTTGCCTTTGCCCGATGTTTCGACACGCAGGCAGGGCCATGGATGGGGCTGGCTCATGTTCGTGGAGGCGCATGGGCGGACACCCAGGGTGCGCACAAAGAAAAAGCCCGGCCGAAGCCGGGCTCATCGGACAAGGCGTCCCGATCGCTCAGGGCGCCACCCGTCATCAGGGCTTGTTGCCGGTGGGGAAAGGCCAAGCAGCCTGAGGGCTCAGCGTGGTCTTGGCAGCAGGGGCAGCAGCAGCCTTTTTCGCAGGGGCAGGCTTGGCAGCAGGCTTCTTCGCAGCAGCCTTCTTGGCGGCCGGCTTCGCGGCGGGCTTGGCTGCAGCCTTCTTGGGGGCAGCGGCCTTCTTCACTGCGGCCTTCTTGGGCGCAGCAGCCTTCTTCGGGGCAGCAGCCTTCTTGGGGGCGGCGGCCTTCTTCACTGCAACCTTCTTGGCTGCGGGCTTCTTGACGGCAGCCTTCTTGACTGCGGCCTTCTTCACTGCAGCCTTCTTGACCGCGACCTTCTTGGCGGGCGCGGCCTTCTTCACTGCAACCTTCTTGGCGGCAGGCTTCTTGACAGCAGCCTTCTTGGCGGGGGCCTTCTTCACAGCGGCCTTCTTGGGTGCAGCAGCCTTCTTGGTTGCCACTTTTTTCGCAGTTGCCATACGTATCTCCTTGATCAAGTTGCAAAGAGCACTGGGCCGCAGGAGTGCGGCTCAGGCATCCATCACCCGACGCCCCCTAGGATCTGGACGCGGTGTGATGAACGGGGTACGCCAGGTCGGCGCCCTCGGGACTTGCGTCTGCTCTTTGCGGCAGATCGCGGATCAGTCCCAGGACAGGGCTCCGCCCGACTGGTATTCGATGACTCGGGTTTCGAAGAAGTTGCGTTCCTTCTTCAGGTCGATCATTTCGCTCATCCAGGGGAAGGGGTTCTCTTCATTGGGGAAGAGTTCCTCCAGCCCGATCTGGGTGGCGCGGCGGTTGGCGATGTAGCGCAGGTAGCCCTTGAACATCGATGCGTTGAGTCCCAGCACACCACGGGGCATGGTGTCTTCAGCGTATCGGTATTCGAGTTCGACTGCTTTGATGAACAGCGCCTTGATTTCGGCCTTGAATTGCGCAGTCCAGAGGTGCGGGTTTTCAAGCTTGAGCTGGTTGATGAGGTCGATGCCGAAGTTGCAGTGCATCGACTCGTCGCGCAGGATGTATTGGTACTGCTCGGCAGCGCCCGTCATCTTGTTCTGGCGGCCCAGGGCCAGGATCTGCGTGAAGCCGACGTAGAAGAACAGGCCTTCCATCAGGCAGGCGAAGACGATCAGCGACTTCAGCAGCGTCTGGTCGTTCTCGGTCGTGCCCGTCTTGAAGTCGGGGTTCATGATCGCTTCGATGAAGGGGATCAGGAACTCATCCTTGTCGCGGATGGACTGAACTTCGTTGTAGGCGTTGAAGATTTCGGACTCATCCAGGCCCAGGCTTTCAACGATGTATTGGTAAGCGTGGGTGTGGATGGCTTCTTCAAAAGCCTGGCGCAGCAGGAACTGGCGGCACTCGGGCGCCGTGATGTGGCGGTAGGTGCCCAGCACGATGTTGTTGGCGGCCAGCGAGTCGGCGGTGACGAAGAAGCCGAGGTTGCGCTTGATGATGCGGCGCTCGTCTTCGCTCAGACCGTTCGGGTCTTTCCACAGCGCGATGTCTCGCGACATGTTGACCTCTTGCGGCATCCAGTGGTTGGCGCAGGTGGCGAGGTACTTTTCCCAAGCCCACTTGTACTTGAACGGCACCAACTGATTGACGTCGGTCTGGCCGTTGATGATGCGCTTGTCGGCAACGTTGACGCGACGGGTGGATGCGCTGGTGGCCTGGGTCGCGTTGTTCATCGACGAAGCGAGAGGCGACGAGGCCGTGTCCCGTGTTGCGCCGGAGGCGTTCGACACGGAAGCAGGAGACTTGGATGAGGAGTTGGACGAATCGTCTTCCCAGACCAGCATGGTTGACTTCCTATGGGATCGGATTATGGAAGGGTGTTGTGAAAAACACCAAGCACTTCTTGACATCGACGAGCCAAGTGACCTCATGTTTGTTGCGGGATCGCATCGAATGAGGGCCGTGGCGCGATGTCGGAGGCAAGGGGCTTCCCGCATGTCATCGCCTTGAAGGGCCGATGACATGGGGCTTTGCGGCCCCATGCCTCTTTCATGACTGCATCACTGGCAGGTAAGTGAAGCTGAGACCTTGGTGAGATTGGCGTGCGTGTTCATGATTTCTCTCGCTTTCGTATGAGGATTGAGGTGATGAGCAAAGGGCGTCCGTAAGTTTGTAGATAACGAGCGCATCGAGCGCGCTTACGGACGAAGTGGGTTCGGTGATGGAGCGACGTTGGCGAGAACGCTCGCTCCGATAGACGTTCGCTTGATGCAGGCTGGCACGAGCGCGAGGGCTGCGTGCAGTTATTTGATGCTCAAACGCGAAGAACAGATTGAGCAAGGTCATTTCCTCCTCGCAATCTGCGGCAGCGGCGCGTCGAGACGATCGATCGTCACGTTGTGAAGCATGGCGTTGTAGCGCCAGCGGTCGAACTTGTCGCGGTACTCTTCGACCAGCTTCTTGAGTGCGCTGATCTCGGCGTCGCGCGCGGCGAGCATGCGCGAGGCGTCGGCCAAGCTGCCAGGGCTGGGCACTTTGCCCTCTGGCTGCTGGGCGAGATTCTTCTTGCGCGCGGAGAAGGCGGCCTGGATGTCGGCGTGCGAGCTGAGGCCCGAGCGGCTCGGCAGGTAGCCCAAGACGGGCTTGGCCAGCTTACAGACGTCGTCCCACGCGATGGCGCCGCGGTCCCAGGTGTGGATCGCGTTGACGATGATCGCCACCTGCTCTGGCTTGATGTGTCGGTTGCGAGCCATCAGTTCGCTCCCTCACTTGCACCAAGCAGAGGAAGACCTCCCGACTTGGCCAGGCCGGCTTCGAGGGAGTTGAGCAGCTGCTCCATCGCGGCTTTCGAGCCGGCTCCGAGCTCCAAGGCCTTCGTGGCCAAGCCGCGCAGCGCGCGGTGGACGTGCGTCGGGTTTTCACCTTGAGCGGTACGAATTACCGATCCGTCGGGCACCGAGTCGCTCTGAAGCAGCGAGATCAGCTCTTCAAGTTTGGCGAGGTAACGCTTCTGAACCTCGAGCCAGTCCATGGCATCGACGTCGTCAGCAGATATCACCTCGGCCTTGGCGACTTCCATGACCACGTTGGCGTGGAGGGCACGCAGGCGCTCAAGCTTCTCGTCGGCGTCCTGGTCGCCCTTGATGCAGGCGTGCTCGCTGCAGTCCAGGCACTTGACGAAGCCTTCACACGGCGCGAACGCCCAGTCATGGTGGCACTCGCCGTACAGCGTCTTGAGGCCCGAGAGCTGCGGCTGGACCTCGTCGATGTCGACCAGGTTGCGCGGCCGGGGCAAGACGTTCACGACCCACTGACCCATCACGTAGCTCTCGCCCTCGGTGGGCAAGGCCACGGCCGACTGGACAGCCTCGACCACTTCACGAGTCTGCTCTACGCGCTGCTGTGCGGTGCGATGGTCGTAGACCTCGTTCTGGTCGACGCGCCGGCGGCCGGACCAGTGAGCGATCTGCTCGTCCGTGAGGCCCACGCGCTGGGCCTCCGTGTTGATCAGGTGGCGGATCTGGTGGGAGGTCAGCTTCAACGGCTGGCTTTGCTCGTCCTCGTAGCCGTAGCGCTCGAAGATGCTGGTCTTGGTCCGGCCGCCAGAGAGTTCGAAGTTGAGGTCGGCGAGATCCGGCATCCAGAGCATCACCGGGCTTGTGGCACCACGGGAGTTGAGCTGGTGGCGCAGCATGCAAAACAGCGCGTCGCTGAACTTCAGCCCACCCTTTTGGCCAAGCGCCTTGTCGGCCGCGCTGACATACGGGAAGTGGGGATGGCGCTCCTTGTGCCGGGGGAGCAAGAAGGTGTCCCAAAGCGTCTGCAGGGTGTAGGCCCCGTCATCGCGGCTCAACCCCAGGTCGATCAACGTGGCGGCGTAGTTCTTGTTGGTGTAGCCCAGGGCCTGGCAAACCAGTTCCTTCCCCAGTGGCTGATCGTCCGCAATTTCCGGACAGTTCGCGTGCCGGTAGAACCGGTGCTTGGTCTGCGGGTCTTCCAGATGGCGGGCGAGCTTTCGGGCGTCTTGGGTGATGGCGCGAACGCGCTCGATGGCTTGTTCTGCCACCGGCACCATGCCCGACCACACCCACTTCACATAGGCGCCAAAGCCTTTGGACGCATGCAATCGCAGGCCCATCTGGTCCTTGCCGAACCTGTCGGTGGCCTCGAAGACCAGGTTCTCCGGCAGGCGGAAGATCTCCTGGCCGCGCGACGGGGCGCACATGAGCAAGGCCGTCACGCTGGTCGTGACGATGTCCTTGTGGGCCCGTTTGTCCGTCGGATCGAGATCACGGTTGAAGATCTCGGCCAGCGCGTAGAGCGCGCTGTGGTTCGGAAGCTTTTGCTCCCTGGCGCGGTCCGTCTCGCCATCGACGGAGATGTTGCGGTTCTTGGGCTGCTTGTTCGGATTGACCCACGTGCCGCAGATCGGCGGGAGGATGCCGGCGCGCACCAGGACGTCGGCGAGTCGCTGCAGCTCGGCGCCCACGCGGTGCGCTCCGCCAGTTGCCAAATGCGTGCGAGCCAAGCTTGCGGCCGCGTCAAGCGTTCCGCTGTCGATGCTCAGCGGGCTGGCGTCGCCTCGCAGAGACAAGAGCGCGACCTCAAGGAGCCGCACGGTCTGGAGGCGCTTGATATGTCCGGAGCGACTCTGATTGGGATTCACCAGGTAACGCTCGACGACGTAGGCTTTCGCAAAGTCGATGAAGGACTCGTCGAGCCAGGCCTGGCGAGGTATCGAAGCAGTTAGGCTGCCTCGCGGAGCATGCTCTTGCTTCACGAAGTAGCCCACGCCGGCCCAGTACGGCGCCGCCCAGTCTCCGGTGAGGACCTTGGACTCGGCCTTAACTGTCCGGATGTAGTTGGACAGATTCGATGCGCGAGTCAGGTCGTCCTGGGAGATCAGGGTTTCGACGGTGGTGCCGATGGGAGGCTTCATGCCCGACCTCCCTCAACTTCGGCGGACTCAAGCTCAGCGCGCCGGGCCTGGCACAACTGAACCACGTTCTGCACGGCGCCGATCAGCTTGTCGCGGCGCTTGGCCACCGGGCTATCGGTGCCCAACTGCGCCGTCAGAGCCTCGCGCTCGGCCAGGAGTTCGCCGAGGAATTCTTCATGGGGGCCGTCCAGCCAGGGCTGGAAGTGGCTGCAGGTGTAGCACGCGTGCGGGATCCCGCCGTCGAGGCCGCATTGCTTCAGGTGGCCGCAGGTGGCGGTGCCTTTTCCGCGATACGCGAGACGGCTTTGGGGATCGTTGCCGCCAACTGCATCGGCCTCAGAGTCCACCAGGTCACCGCGGAAGGCCGAAGCGAAGCGCTGCAGCGTCGGTGACTTGGAGATGGCCCGGTCAATTTCAGCCGCGTGCTCCGGAAGGTTGTCGACGTAGAGCTCCGCTGAGCGAGAGGTCGAGTGGTCCAGTAGCCAGGCAATCAGGTGGGCCGGCAAGCCCTCGCGGGCCAGGTCCGTGCCCTTGGAGTGACGCAGCCGTGCGGCCGAGACGCTCAACACCTCGCCATCACGACCGATAGCGCCAACAGAACTGCAGATCGTCACGATCCGTGCTCCTTGGGTTGGCGCTGGCGTGTGCCATGCTCGGCCCGCAGCATTGAGCCGCAGGGATTCAAGTGCCTTCCCATGTTCACCGCTCTCGCGCAACTCTGTGGCCGACTTCACCGATTCTGCGATGGCTGACCAAGTGGGATATAGAGGCAACTCGCTCTGCAGAGCCTGAAGATCCCGCGGCTGAAGTTCCCAGCCCGAGCGCTTCAACAATTCCGCAAAGGTCCCTTGGACGTCTTCGCGCTGTGCGCGGAAGACCTGGAAGTTGGCTGGTGTCAGGTCGATGGCTCGCCTGGTCTCCCGGAAGGTGTGACCTTTTTGCTTGGCTCGAGGAATGGCCAATATATATAGAAGCGAACCATCGGGATGCCCAGGCTCCGGGTCTCCACGCGTCTCGATGACGTCCTTGCACTTCATTGATGCGCTCTGCACGGGACGTCGGCCGGTGCAGAGGTGCAAGTAGGCGAGGCTGAAGTCGTGCAGTGTCAGCTTTCCGGACTCGGCGGCATCGCTGAGTCCCTGAAGCAGATGGTGTGACTCCTCCGGCGTAAGAGGACCTTCGCGCGGATCCATGGTTCGCACTGCGCGACCAGGCTCGACACCCTTAAGCCTCATCTCTTGCAAGTCCGCAACCAGCGAACTCGTGACGCCAGGGTGCCCGCCACGGTGCCAAAGAACTAAGAATGACCTTAGATGGCGGAGATAGTCCTCGTGCCCAAACTCTGCGAGCAGCGCTGTACGGTACCGTTTGAAGTCGGTAATTTCCCAGGAAGCGACGAGCGCCGAAGGGAAGAATGACTTATGGAAGTGTTTTAACGCAAAGCGATGTTGCGTAACGGTCGACCATGAGTATTTGGTGCAGGCATCTCGTAGAGTCGCTTCAAGGCCAGGCAGCAAGGCTGGTGACATCAGCGCGCGGAGAGAGTCGACGTCAAGGCTTTGGTTTTCAGTGATAGGCCACAACCCTGCCCGGCTGTCGAACTCGATGCCATCACGCGTACGCACGGTGAAGCAGACGAACCTTTCCGCCCCTTTTCCGCGGAGATCGATGACATCGTTGGGCGAGTTGGTGCTCATGCCTCGACCCTGGGTTGACCTTGGCGCGCAGCCATGCGCTCTTGAAGCGCGAGTACCGTCGTGCGGGCCTGGCGCTTGGTCTCGACTTCCGTGTACACAGCATCCACCTCTGAGTGCTGCTTGCGACCCGCGAGGTAGTTACGAACCCGCTTGTGGAGTTCTCTGCTGTCTTCGTCGCCGCCTTGCTCTTGCTGAAGCTTGGCCAGTTCATTGCTGAAGAAGTGGCGCAGCAGGTGCGCGCGGATGTGCGAGATCCGCTCATCGGCCTCGGCGAGCGTGCCGAACACCTCCTTTAGGGCGGCCTTGCTCATCGGCTGGCCCTGGGTCGGTCCGGATTTGTGGGTGACGAAGAGGTAGCGATGCTTAGTCGCACCAGGTACGGTGCGACGCTGGTTCACGTACTGGACGAGGAGCTCTGTCAGGTAGACAGAGATCGGAATCGTGCGGCCCTCGGTTTTGGCTACAGGCTGGTCGACGCGAGGATCGTCGCTAGCGTCGTGACGCCGGCGAATGGTGATCTGACGCTTCACGTGGTCGATGTCGCGAACCTGAATGCTCAATGCTTCCCCGCGGCGAATGCCAGTCTGGCGATGCAGTTCGACCAAGAGCAGGTTGCGAAGCTGCAACTCCGGGCTGAACGGATTGCGTTCAGAGCCGGGTGCGATGAGGTCATTGAGGATCTTGTTGTGGCGCAGCGTGAACGGCTTGACATCAAAGTCGTCACGCGAAGGGGCTGAGCTGCCCCGGTGCCGAAGAATCTCTCGGCGCATCTCGGCGATACGAGTCATGCGCTCAGTGCTGACATGGGTCAGCAGGTACTTCGCCATCCATTCGACGAAGTCCGCGATGTGAGTCAGGCGCTTGAAGTGCGTCTGCCTGGCTACGGCTGGTATGGCATAGGCATAGCCGCGCCTTACCTTGCCAAGGGAGACGATCTTCTGATGTCTCTTGGCTTCCGCTCCAAAGCTCTGACGTGCGAAGTTGCTCAAGGCCTCACATTCCAAGAATGAAAGGTAGGTTCCCGCTTGGAGGCGGGCAGCCAGATCGATCTGATGGTGACGGCAAAAACCGCTCAAGACGTTGACAGCATTCAGGGCTGCCTCCTGAGACGCGACGGACAGTCCCGGGTTGCGAATGGTCGAGACAACGAACAGGGAGGAGTAGTCGTCTTCCATGCCACTCTCACCAACTAAAAAAGAGCGCCGCTCCCCACCGGGGAGTAGCGCTCTGGATAGTTGGAATGGAAGCGGCTGGCTTAGCGACATTTCGCAATTCTCTCAGATACTTCCAATGCCACGATGTAAAAGACAAAAGCTTTACCGGCCTTTGCCCTCTACTTCATAGGGGCGTTCGGTCTCTTAAGGACGTTCTGGTCCCAGCTATACCTATTGACAAGCTTCGCAGTCGGGGTTGTCGATCGAGCAGAACTTGATGTCGGTGGCAGGCGTCATGTCGTCTTGTGCAGCGCTTGCTTGCACGGGCGCTGCCACTTCGGGTGCTGCATTCAAGCCGCCACCAGCGTTGCTCGACACCGCATTGAGTTGACCGCGCGAGACCGTCGACTTCTCTGCGTGGGTGGCGCCCACGGTGCGCAGGTAGTACGTGGTCTTGAGGCCGCGCACCCATGCCAGTTTGTAGGTTTCATCGAGCTTCTTGCCCGATGCGCCTGCCATGTAGATGTTGAGCGACTGGGCCTGGTCGATCCACTTCTGGCGACGCGAAGCGGCCTCGACCAGCCACACGGGCTCGACTTCGAAGGCCGTGGCGTACAGGGCCTTGAGGTCTTCGGGCACGCGGTCGATGCGACGCAGCGAGCCGTCGAAGTGCTTGAGGTCCATGACCATCACGTCGTCCCACAGGCCCAGCTTTTTCAGGTCACGCACGAGGTACTCGTTGATGACGGTGAACTCGCCCGAGAGGTTGGACTTCACCGAGAGGTTGCCGAAGCAGGGCTCGATGGAAGCGTCCACGCCGATGATGTTGGAGATGGTCGCGGTCGGGGCGATGGCCACGCAGTTGGAGTTGCGCATGCCGTGCTGGGCGATGCGGCCGCGCAGCGCGTCCCAGTCCAGCGTGGTGGTGCTGTCGACGTCGACGTAGCCACCGCGTTGCTCCAGCAGCAGCTTGAGCGAGTCGATCGGCAGGATGCCGCGGTCCCACAGCGAGCCACGGTAGCTGCTGTAGCGGCCACGTTCTTCGGCCAGCTCGGTCGAGGCCCAGTAAGCCTGGTAGCAGACGGCTTCCATCGAGCGGTCGGCGAACTCGACCGCAGCCTGGCTGGCGTAAGGCGTGCGCAGTTGGTACAGCGCGTCCTGGAAGCCCATGATGCCCAGGCCGACGGGGCGGTGGCGCAGGTTCGAGTCACGCGCCTTCTTGACGGCGTAGTAGTTGATGTCGATGACGTTGTCGAGCATGCGCATGGCGGTGCGCACGGTCTTCTTGAGCTTGTCGTGGTCGATGCCGCCGTCCTTGATGTGCTGGGCCAGGTTGACCGAGCCCAGGTTGCACACCGCGATTTCGCCGCCGTTGGTGTTCAGGGTGATCTCGGTGCACAGGTTGGACGAGTGCACCACGCCGACGTGCTGCTGGGGCGAGCGCACGTTGCAGGCGTCCTTGAAGGTGATCCAGGGGTGGCCGGTTTCGAACAGCATCGACAGCATGCGACGCCACAGGTCGGTGGCTTTCACGCGCTTGAAGGGCTTGATCTCGCCACGGTCGGCGCGGGCTTCGTAGGCGGTGTAGGCCTCCTCGAAGGCAAGGCCGAACTTGTCGTGCAGGTCGGGGCAGGACGAGGGCGAGAACAGCGTCCACTCGCCACCTTCCATCACGCGCTTCATGAACAGGTCGGGGATCCAGTTGGCCGTGTTCATGTCGTGGGTGCGACGGCGGTCGTCACCGGTGTTCTTACGCAGCTCCAGGAACTCCTCGACGTCCAGGTGCCACGATTCCAGGTAGGCGCAGACGGCGCCCTTGCGCTTGCCGCCCTGGTTGACGGCCACGGCCGTGTCGTTGACCACCTTCAGGAAGGGGACCACGCCTTGCGACTTGCCGTTGGTGCCCTTGATGTGCGAGCCCAGGGCGCGCACCGGGGTCCAGTCGTTGCCCAGGCCGCCCGCGAACTTGGAGAGCAGGGCGTTTTCCTTGATGGCTTCGTAGATGCCGTCGAGGTCGTCGGGGACGGTGGTCAGGTAGCACGACGACAGCTGCGAGCGGCGGGTACCGGCGTTGAACAGCGTCGGGGTGGACGACATGAAGTCGAAGGACGACAGCAGCTCGTAGAACTCGATGGCGCGGGCTTCGCGGTCGATTTCATTGAGGGCCAGGCCCATGGCGACGCGCATGAAGAAAGCCTGCGGCATCTCGATGCGCTTGCCTTCGGTGTGCAGGAAGTAGCGGTCGTACAGGGTCTGCAGGCCGAGGTAGTCGAAGTTGAGGTCGCGCTCGTACTTCAGCGCGGCGCCCAGGCGGGCCAGGTCGAACTGACCGAGCTTTTCGTCCAGCAGCTCGGCCTCGATGCCCTTCTTGATGAAGCCGGGGAAGTAGTCGGCGTAACGCGTGGCCATTTCGGCGTGCGTGACTTCTTCGCCCAGGATCTCGCGGCGGATGGTGTGCATCAGCAGGCGCGAGGTGGCGCGGGTGTAGGCCGGGTCGTGTTCGATGCGGGTGCGCGCGGCCAGGATGGCGGCCTTGTAGACCTCGTCGATGGAGACGCCGTCGTACAGGTTGCGCTGGGTCTCGGCGAAGATGGGGCCGGCCTTGACGTCTTCACCCAGGCCAGCACAAGAGGTCTCGATCAGGGCCTTGAGGGCGGCGGTGTCCAGGGGCACGCGCTGGCCGCGGTCGATGACGTGCAGCGTGGGGGCAGCGACTTGCTGTTCGGTGGCTTGCTTGGCGCGCTCTTGTGCGCGGCGCTCGCGATACAGCACGTAGGCGCGGGCGATCTCGTGGTGGCCGCCGCGCATCAGGCCGAGCTCGACCTGGTCCTGGATGTCTTCGATGTGGAAGGTGCCGCCGCTCGGACGCGAGCGCAGCAGGCCGCGCACCACGGCTTCGGTCAGGCCGTCGACGGTCTCGCGCACCGATGCGGAGGCGGCGCCTTGCGTGCCGTGAACGGCCAGGAAGGCCTTCATCAGGGCGACGGCGATCTTGCTGGGTTCAAACGAGACGACCGCACCATTGCGTCGGATGATCTGGTAGGCGGCGTAGGCCGACTGACGGGGCTGCTGGCCGGCTTCGGCGGCGGCGCCGGAGAAGGCAGACGGGGTGGACGACTGGGTGCTGGGCGTGGACGTTTGCATGGGGTTCCCTTCGGTGGGCACAGGGCCGAAGTCCCTTGTGATGGGGCTCTCGGGCCTGAAGATGGGAGGCGCCGCGGGGTGGCCGGGCGCCGACTGCTGGAGCACTAGATATGGTGTCCGATTTGTTTTTGGACGCTACCTGTAGTGTTCGGTGGCGACTATAGCGCCTTTTTTGGGGCGTGCATCAGGCTGTTGCAAAAACTCGGGAAAGCGCTGATTCAGGCCTGCAGCGATGGCATGGCGAGGGGGGGCAATCGGTCGTTTTTCCAGCCTGTCAGCTCAGCGAGGCGAGCCCATTCGAAGGCCTTGCCGGGGTCTTGTTTTCGCCCGGGAGCCACGTGTTCATGGCCCACTGTCTGGTGGATGGGCCAGGTCTGGCTCAGGTCCGAGAGCAGGCTGGCGAGGGCCTGGTACTGGGCGTCTTCGAAGGGGTGATGTTCCAGGCCTTCGAGCTCGATTCCCACGCTGTGGTCGTTGCAATTGTCGCGACCTTGCCACGAGGATTTGCCCGCGTGCCAGGCACGCTCGTTGACGCTGACGAACTGAACCAGCTCGCCATCCCGCCGGATGAAAAAGTGAGACGACACCTCCGCGCCGCGAATCTGGTCGAAGTAGGGGTGCGCGTCCCAGTCGAGCGTGTTGGTGAAGAGTCGCTCGACTTCGTCGCCGCCGTAGACGCCAGGCGGCAGGCTGATCGAGTGAACGATGGCCAGGTCTACGGCCGCGCCAAGGGGGCGTGGGCCGAAGTTGGGGGAGGGCACGTGGCGTGCGCCCAGGTGCCAGCCTGCCTGCCAGGCGCTCGACGAGGCATCCGGTGCCTGGGCGAGAAGGGTGCCGGGATCGGGCTCAGTCGCCATCGGTTTCAGGGTCGAATCGCTCGCCCAGCAGCACGCCTTGGTCGCTCACCTGCACGCCCAGGCGGGCCATGCGATAGCGCATTTGGCGCAGGGAAAGGCCCAGGCTGGCACCAGCGGCTGTGCGATTGAGTCGGTGCTTTTCCAGGGCCTGGATGAGGATTTCGCGCTCGACCTGGTCCAGGTGGGCGACCAGGTCGCGCGGCATGGGCATGGTCTCAGCGTGGGGCTGAGCGTGGATGGGCGGGGTGGTCGAGGGCATCGAGCCGGCCTCGGCTGGCTCGGGGGACGCAAGAGGGGACTGCGAGGTGTTGGCGGGTGCGGACGGCAGACCCAGGTCGTCTGCCTCCAACGTGGTGGCGTTGCTCAGCGCCACCGCACGGTGCAGCATGTTCTCCAGCTCGCGCACGTTGCCGGGGAAGGGGTGGGCCAGCAGCGCTGCCAGCGCGTCGGTGCTCAGTTGTGGTGGGGAGGTGAGGCCTGACTCCTGGCCGATGCGGTCAAGGATGCGTTGGCAAAGCAGGGGCAGGTCCTCGATCCGCTCGCGCAAGGGGGGCAGTGCGATGCGGATGACATTGAGGCGGTAGAAGAGGTCTTGCCGAAAGCGTTGCGCCTGCACCTCGTGGGCCAGGTCTTTGTGCGAAGCGCTGATGAGGCGCACGTCCACGGGCACTTCCTGTGTGGCGCCGACGGGGCGCACGGCCCGCTCCTGGATGGCTCGCAGCAGCTTCGATTGCATGGCCAGTGGCAGGTCGCCGATTTCATCGAGGAAGAGCGTGCCACCATGCGCGGCCTGGAAAAAGCCGGCGCGGTCTTCGGTGGCGCCGGTGAAGGCGCCTTTGCGGAAGCCGAAGAACTCGGCTTCAAGCAGTTGCTCCGGGATGGCGCCGCAGTTGACCGCGATGAACGGGGCTGCGCCACGGCTGCTGCAGTCGTGGATGGCCCGGGCCACCAGCTCCTTGCCGGTGCCCGACTCGCCCCACAACAACACGGGCGCCATGCTGCGAGCGACCTTGTCGATGAGCACCCGCACCTGCTGCATGGCGGGGCTGTGACCTGCCAGTCGTGCCAAGCCTGGTGGTTCGCTCCCCGCGCGGGGGCGGGTGCGCTGTTCGGGCTGAGGCGGTGTTGGCGCGGCGGTGGCCGAGTCTTCGCGGGCTTGCAGCGCCGACGCCACCACACTGCGGAACTGTTTGAGGTCCACCGGCTTGGTGAGGTAGTCGTAGGCGCCTGCCTTGAGCGCGCTGACGGCGTTTTCGGCCGATCCGTAGGCGGTGATGACGATGCTCTTTTCGGGCCGGCCTGCGGCGTCGAGGCGGCGGATCAGGTCCAGCCCTTCGCCATCGGGCAGGCGCATGTCCGTGATGATGGCGCTGAACGCTTGCTCGCTGAGCAGCTGCCAGGCGTCTTCGACGCAGCCAGCGGTTTCAATGTGGTAGCCCTCGCGCAGCAGTGTCAGTTCGTACAGCGTGCGCAGATCAGGCTCGTCGTCGACGACCAGCAGGCGGTGGCGGGAGGGTGCGTTCATGCGGTGAACGGGCTGTCAGCCGGGGAGTCGACGGGCATCGTGATGAAGAACTCGTTGCGGTGTCGAATGGAGGGAGGGTGTTGGCGGTAGTCGATGCTCGCACCGTGCCTCTCACACAATTCTCGGGAAATGTACAGGCCCAGTCCAGTGCCTCGGCTGCTGGTCGAGAAGAAGGGCTCGAACAGGGCGCGCTCGGTGTCGGGCTGGATGGGCTCACCATCGTTGCCCACCGACAGCATCAGCAAACCCTCCGGCGTGACCGAGGCCAGCCAGCGCAGGCTCAGCAGGATGGCGCCGGGCTCGCCGCTGTTGTAGCGCAGGGCGTTGTCGAGCAGGTTGACCAGCACACGCTGCAGGTGCTCAGGCTCGAAGCGAACCCGCAACGGGACCTGTTTGGGGCCAGGGTGGCACCCACTGACATCGATCTCGAACAGGCTGTCAGCGCCGCTGTCGATGCGATGGGTGCTGCGCCATTCGTTGCAAATGGCCATCACCGTTTCGACAGGGTCGATGGCGGGCGCTGGCGGGCGCACGCCTGGGGCCACGGTGAGGATGTCGTCAACGATGTGTTTGAGTCGATCGACGTTGGAGCCGATCATCTGGGTGAGCTTTTGCTGGCTGGGATGGAGGGCGTCCTCGGCCAGCAGGGCATTGGCCTGTGCGATGGCGGCCAGGGGGTTGCGGATTTCGTGGGCGATGCCGGCCGACATCCGGCCCATGGAGGCGAGCTTGTCCTGGCGTTGGCGGGCGCGCACGGTGCGAAGGTCCTCCAGCAACATCACGCACATGTCTTCTCGGCGAGCGTCTTGCTGGGGCGGTGCCGGGCTTCGGGTGAAGCGCACCCGCAGTCGCAACTCACGCTGCGACTGGTCGTCAAAGCGCAGGCGGATTTCCTGTCCGCCCTCTGCCTGCAGCGGGTGGTTGATGGCGCGTTCGACGGCCTCGACCAGGGGGTGCCAGGCAGGCACGCCACGCAGCTGGAAAGGGGCGTTCGAGGCGATGCGGTGGGCCGACAGCAGGCGACGCGCCGCCGGGTTGGCGGTGCGCACGCGACCTCGCCGGTCGACCACCATCACGCCCTCTGTCATTTCGTCGAGCACCAGGCGATTGAGTTCGGCCTGCTGACGCGCCAGCTCCAGGCTGCCTCGGGCGCTGCGTTCTTCCCGGGCCAGGCGAGTGGCCAGCTCGTTGGCCAGGATCGCGATGGCGAACAGGCCGATGCCGGTCAGCCCGGCCTGGGTCATGAGCTGCGTGATCTGGGTTTGCCCCTGGACCAGTTGCAGCGCAGCGGATCCCAGCAGGTTCAGGGTCGCCACGGCGGCCGTGCCCAGGGCCATGATGCGCGACATCAGCACGCCCGCCATCAACACGGGCAGCACCAGCAGGGCCTGCGAGTTGACCGAAGAGCCGGTCAGGTAATGCAACCCGGAAAAGAAGGCCAGGTCCACGCCAACGCTGCCCAGCACCTGACGTGGACGCAGTGTCGATTGCTGAGCCGGTGCAGGTCGCCGTTGACTGGGCCACCACCACACCAGCCAAGCCAGCCCGGCATAGCCCAGCGTCATCCATTTCATCCAGCCGGGTGTTTCGGTGCCGGCGGCATGGAGCACACCGATGAGCCCCAGCAGGGTGAGTGCCAGGACGGCTCGGGCGTTGAGGAAGGCACGGTAGACCCGGAAAAAGTAGGGCGCACCCGCTGCTTCGGATGTGGGTTGAGAGGGCGGGCCGCTGCCAATTCCGCTCCATCCACGGCCACCAAACGCTTCCTGGATGAGGGTGCTGTCGACGCCGTCCGGGGGGCCAAACCAGGAGTTCGCCTGCGCGGCGCCGGCGTGGGCTTTTGATGGCGAGACGGGCATGTCGGGTCAGCCGGGGCGGCGGGCCGCCTGGAGGTGCGCTTCGCTGCAAAAGGGCTGGCCTTGCCCGTTGACGAGGGCCTCGCTGGCCGGCAGGTGAACGCCGCAGTGCGCGCAGGGGACCATCGCAGTCGTTGGGGCTGGTTCGGGCTTGGCCTGGTTCTGGCGCGGCGGCTGCGCAGGCTCACGGGATCGAACGCCGCGCAGCAGCTTGCGCACGCCAGGCGAATACAGCAGCCACAGCACCAAGGCAGCCAGCAGGAGGAACTTCAGCATGAGGGCCCTTCAGGCAGCAGAACGGTGAAGCAGGATCTCGAGCACGAAGCGCGACCCAACGTAGGCCAGCAACAGCAGCAGCGAGCCCGCGATCAGCCAGCGAATGGCCTGCCTGCCGCGCCAGCCGAAACGGGCGCGGCCAACGAGCAAGACGGCAAAGACGCACCATGACAGGACCGAGAAGATGGTTTTGTGATCCCACTTCCAGGGCGAAGTGAAGGCGGCACCCAGCAACAGGGTCAGGCTCAGCATCGCGAAGCCCGCAGCCACGAACTTCAGGGTCAAGGATTCCAGCCGCAGCAGCGGCATGCCCAGCGCTTGTCCAGCGGGCCGGTGGGGCGAGGGGATCTGGCCTGATCCCGCTGTGCCGGAGCGCAGTCGCCGCTCGGCGTGCGTCAGCAAGACCGCGTGCAGCAGTGCAGCGCCGATCAGGCCGTAGGAGGCAAACCCTGTGACCCAGTGCAAGGGGGCCCAGGCATCGATCTGGCCGGCCGCATGGGTCCGTCCGGGGAAGACCCAGGCCAGCACCACGCTCACGGCGGCCAGCAGGGCCAAGGTCTGGCGCACGGCAGGCAGGCCCAGGCGGCGGCTTTCCAGGGCGTAGACGCCCAGCACCAGCCACGATGTGACCGACAGCGCCGGCGCGAAGCCAAAGCGGGCGCCCGCCTGGGGGGCATCGAGCGCCAGAACGTCCACCCCGATGGCCACCGCCTGCGACAGCCAGGCGAGCAGGCAGAAAGCCGCCAGCACGGTGGGCACGCGGTGTCCAGTCTGTTCGGCGCGCTGCGGCCAGCCGATGGCCACGGCGTAGCCGATGACGGCCAACACGCTGGGCCAGAAGGTGGGCGATAAAATCATGTGATCAGTTTACGAGAGCAAAGCGCTTCTTCATGGCTTCCAACCTCACCGAACGCCTCAGTCGCCTGGTCAAAACCATGCGCGGGCAGGCCCGCATCACCGAATCCAACGTGCAGGACATGCTGCGCGAGGTTCGCATGGCCCTGCTGGAAGCCGACGTCGCGCTGCCGGTGGTGCGAGATTTCGTCGCCCGTGTCAAGGACAAGGCCCTTGGGCAAGAGGTCATCGCCTCGCTCACGCCGGGCCAGGTGCTCGTCAGCATCGTTCAGAAAGAGCTCGCCGCGACGATGGGCGAGGGCATCGCCGACATCAACCTGGCGATCCAGCCGCCCGCCATCATCCTGATGGCCGGCCTGCAGGGCGCTGGCAAGACGACCACCACAGCCAAGCTCGCCAAGCACCTGATCGAAAAGCGCAAGAAGAAGGTGCTGACGGTCTCTGCCGACGTTTATCGCCCTGCCGCCATCGAGCAGCTCAAGACCGTGACGGCGCAGGCCGGCGCCGAGTGGTTCCCCTCCACGCCCGACCAGAAGCCAGCCGACATCGCCGCAGCCGCTGTGGACCATGCCCGTCGTCATTACTTCGACGTGCTGCTGGTCGACACCGCCGGCCGCCTGGCCATCGACGAAGCGCTCATGGCCGAGATCAAGGCCCTGCACGCCCAGCTCAACCCGGTCGAAACCCTGTTCGTGGTCGATGCCATGCAGGGGCAGGACGCCGTCAACACCGCCAAGGCTTTCAAGGACACCCTGCCGTTGACCGGCGTCGTGCTCACCAAGCTCGATGGCGACTCGCGCGGTGGCGCGGCGCTGTCTGTGCGCCAGGTCACCGGCGTGCCGATCAAGTTCGCCGGTGTGTCCGAAAAGATCGACGGCCTGGAGGTGTTCGACGCCGAACGCCACGCCGGTCGCGTGCTCGGCATGGGCGACATCGTGGCCCTGGTCGAAGAGGTGCAAAAGGGCGTCGACATCGAGGCCGCGCAAAAACTGGCCGAGAAGGTCAAGTCCGGCGCTGATTTCGACTTCAATGACTTCCTCTCGCAGCTCAGCCAGATGAAGAAGATGGGCGGTCTCTCCGGCCTGATCGACAAGCTGCCCACCGAGATCGCCGCCAAGGCCGGACAGGCCGACATGGGCAAGGCCGAGCGCGACATGCGCCGCATGGAAGGCATCATCAACGCGATGACTGCCAAGGAGCGCGCCCAGCCCTCTTTGCTGATGGATGGCAAGAGCAAGGCCAGCCGCAAGCGCCGCATCGCCACGGGCGCCGGCGTGCAGATCCAGGACGTCAACCGCCTGCTCAACCAGTTCGACCAGATGCAGGGGATGATGAAGAAGATGAAGGGCGGCGGCCTGTTCAAGATGATGAAACGCATGGGCGGCATGAAGGGCCTGCCCGGCATGGGGCGCTGAGCCGTTGAGCCGCATGTGAGCCCGACCGCCAACTTTTGCACACCTGTTAGCGGATGTGACGTCTGTACCGCTTGGTTGAGGTGGCCTTCAGTCATCGCCTGAACAGCCGATGATCCGGCGGATGTGGATGGCTTCACCCACGACCGAGTTGGAAAGGTTTGGTATGGACGTCGTTTCGATGTGGCCCATGTGGCTGGCAGGCGTGGGCACCTTGGGGCTGGCTGCGGCTTTGTGGGTGGTGCGTCAGCGCGCCGCTTCGCAGCGTGCGCGGGCCTCGCGCGCCGCTCGCCGAAGGCCTGAAAAGGCCGGTCGTGATGACGATCGCTCCGATGCATCGGCTCGTCGGGAACACCGCGACGCGGGCAAAGGGCGGCGCTTGGGCTTGTCTCGGGGCCGAGGAGAGCGAACCCCGGATCAACTCGACACCTTGATCGACTGGGCCCCCGTGGCCACGCGTGTGTTGACCGCCCATGAGCGAGAGGCTTGGCACGTCCTGCGCCGGGCGCTGCCTGATCACATGGTGCTGGGGCAGGTGCCGGTGGCCCGGTTCATCAAGGTGCCCACCCGCAACCCGTATTCAGAGTGGCTGCGTCGCGTCGGGTCCTTGTGCGCTGACCTGGTCGTCTGCGACGCTCAGTCCCAGGTGATCGCCGTGGTCGAGGTGCGCCAACCGGCTTCGAAAGAAAACGAGCGCGCCCGCCGTCGGCATGCGCGCATGGATCGCGTGCTCGATGGCGCGCGCATCCCTGTTCACATCTGGCTGGAAGGCGCATTGCCGGGGCCCGTGGTGGCTCGCGAGGCCATCCTGGGCGCTGCCACAGCCAGCACCGGGCCGCAGAGTCAGTCGGGCAACGACACGGCGCGTCGCGACGCGGAAGCTGCGGCTGTCGTGGCTTCGCTGCAAGGCGGCGGCAACTTCGAAGGGCTTTCGATGCAGGAGCGGGCGATCGACGTGGTCATCGATGAGGCCATGGACGAGTGGGAGGCCAGCGGTGGCCCCGACGGTGAGCGCAAGGAGCCCCCTCCGTCGACGTGGTTCGACGACATGGACCTCGATTCAGGGCGCATGCCGCTCGACGGGGCCCACGGCACCCGCGTTGCTGAAAAGGCCTGACCTGTCAGGACGCCCCAGCGAACCGCCGGGGCAGGTCGATCAGCTCAACAGCGCCTGGGCGAACTCGCGTGCCTGGAAGGTTTGCAGGTCTTCCAGTTTTTCGCCTACGCCGATGAAGTAAACCGGCACCGTCGCCTGGCGCTCGCGCGACCAAAGCGCGATGGCAGCCAGCACACCGCCCTTGGCCGTGCCGTCCAGCTTGGTGATGATCACGCCTGTCAGACCCAGGGCCTGATCGAAGGCCTTGACCTGTGCCAGCGCGTTCTGGCCCGTGTTGCCATCGACCACCAGCAGCACCTCGTGGGGGGCGCCGTCCATGGCCTTGCCGATCACGCGCTTGACCTTGCTGAGCTCGTCCATCAGGTGCAGTTGCGTGGCCAGTCGGCCTGCGGTGTCGGCGATGACCACGTCACAACCACGGGCCTTGCCTGCCTGAACGGCATCGAAGGTCACGGCTGCCGGGTCACCGCCGTCCTGGCTGACGATGTCGACGCGGTTGCGATCGGCCCAGACCAGCAACTGCTCGCGCGCCGCGGCGCGGAAGGTGTCGGCGGCGGCCAGCAGCACCCGTTGGCCAGCATCCGAGAGGTGACGGGTCAACTTGCCGATGGTCGTGGTCTTGCCCGCACCGTTGACGCCGGCGACCATGATGACCGTCGGCGTGTGCTCACCCACCTCCAGGCTTTTCTCGAGGGGCTGCAGCAAGTCGGTGATGGCGTCGATCAGCAGACCCTTGACCTGGGTCGGGTCCGTGGCCTTGGCCTCTTTGACGCGGCGCTTGAGGTCTTGCAGCAGGTGCTCGGTGGCCGCCACGCCAGCATCGGCCATCAAGAGGGCGGCTTCGAGCTCTTCGTACAGCGCGTCGTCGATCTGCGTGCCAGTGAAAACCTGTGCGATGCTGGATCCGGTCTTGCGCAGGCCGTTGCGCAGCTTGTCGAGCCAGGAGCGGCGCGCAGGTTCGGCGCTCGTCACCACGGGCTGCGCATCGGCCACCGCGGCAGGGGCGGCGTTCGACGCAGGCGTGGGGGCGCTTGCCGCCGTTGCGCGAGGCGACAAGGCGGTGTCGCCGAGCGACTGCTTGGGCGGCGCTGCCGATTCGGCCGCGCTTGCCTTGCCCTTTGCGCCGTCGGTGGGTGGCGCCTCGCTCGGGGTGGCATCGGGTTGAGCCGCGCCCCACCCCAGCTTTTTCTTGATGAAACTGAACATGTGCAGGATTGTAGAGGGGCGCCTCTCTACAATGCGCGCTCCTGCACGACACGCCATGCCACCACGCTCCCCCCGCCACCCTCGCGGCCCAGCCGACCGCCCCGATGCGACCCAGGGTGTCCGCGAGCGCCAGGCTCGCTCGGCGCAACGCGTGGCCGCGAGCTCGACCCAGGAAGTGCGCCTCATTGGTGGCCGGTGGAAACGAACGCCCCTGCCCGTGCCCGTTGCAGCAGGCTTGCGCCCGACGCCTGCCCGTGTGCGAGAGACCCTTTTCAACTGGCTGGGCCAGGACCTCTCCGGCTGGCGTGTGCTGGATGCTTTTGCCGGCTCTGGGGCCCTTGGCTTGGAGGCCGCCTCTCGAGGCGCCGAACGCGTGACCCTGGTCGAGCGCGATGCCACCCTGGTGCGCTCGCTCAAAGCCGTCGTTCAACGCCTGACGCAAGGCACTTCAGCCCAGCCAGGGCAGCGCCTGGAGGTGTTGCAGGCCGATGCCCTGAGCTGGATGCCGTCTGCCCGGCAGGCTTTTGACCTGGTCTTGCTGGACCCACCTTTTGACGAAGGCCTTTTTGACGCAGCCTTGGATGCCGCCTGCACCTGCGTGCCCGAGGGCGGATGGATCTATGTCGAGGCACCCCACGAGCTGGGCGGGCCGGCATCAACGGCGGATGCTGGGGCCTGCGCTTGGGTGCACGCTCTGAGCCGCCATCGTCACGGACAGGCCGGTGCAGTGCACTTTCACCTGTTTCGCCGCGAGGCCTTCTACCAGCCTGCGGTTGCTTCGACCGACTGAGCCTTACACTGGCGTCGCTCTCGTCGCCTCCAATGGAGCACCGATTGAACCCACCACAAGTGTTGACCGCCATCTACCCAGGCACCTTCGACCCCATGACGCTGGGGCACGCTGACCTCATGCGGCGCGCCAGCCGGCTCTTTGGTCGCCTCATCCTGGCGGTGGCTGCGGGGCACCACAAAAAGACCTTGTTCACCGTCGAAGAGCGACTGGCCATGGCCCAGGAGCTCGCGAGCGAGCATGGCAACGTCGAAGTCATGGCCTTTGATGGCCTGCTTCGCGACTTTGTGGTCCAGCACGGCGGTCAGGTGGTGGTGAGGGGCTTGCGCGCGGTCAGCGACTTCGAATACGAATTCCAGATGGCCGGCATGAACCGCCAGCTCATGCCGGACGTCGAAACGGTGTTCCTCACGCCCTCCGATCAGTACCAGTTTGTTTCGGGCACCTTCGTGCGCGAGATCGCGATGCTGGGTGGGGACGTGTCCAAGTTCGTGGCACCCAGCGTGCTCCAGCGGCTGCAGGACAAGCTGGCCTCCCGCCAGCGTGGTGCCGGCGCGGCCTCGCTGACTTCTCGATAGGCTCGCCACGATGGCCCTGAAGATCACCGAAGAGTGCATCAACTGCGACGTCTGTGAGCCCGAGTGCCCCAACCAGGCCATCTCGATGGGCGAGACCATCTACGTGATCGACCCCAACCGTTGCACCGAGTGCGTCGGGCACTTCGATGAGCCCCAGTGCGTGCAGGTGTGCCCGGTCGAATGCATCCCGGTCGACCCCATGCGCGTGGAAACCGCCGAGCAGTTGATGATCAAGTACCAGGGCCTGCAGGCGCTGGCTGCTCAAGGTGGGGACGCCGAAGTCGCTCCTGCCTGAGAAGGTTGACCTGATCGTTTGCGCGGACTTGGCGCCTCGGCCCTGAACACGTCGTTGCGGTGCGGTCGTGCGTGCCTGCTGTTGGCTTGCGCCTTGCGTCGTTTGCTCGCCTTGAGCTGGCTGCTGCCTGGCTCGCCAACGCTGACTTGTCGGACTGGGCCGCTCAGGCTGGCGTGGGCGTTGACGTTGGCGCGGACCTTCTCGTGCCTGATGCGTTGCCGGCTCATGGTGCGTGCCAGATCTGCTTCCCGCTTGGCCACCTGCGCAGACGCTCGCTGGTCTTCTGGCGACGGCCCCTGGCTCGCGGGCAGGGCTCGACCGCCGCTCTGGCAAGGCGTGGACTGATAGGTGGCTGCCCCGCCTTCGCGGGTGGCGCACCGCCAAACCTGGTCGGTCTGTGCAGACCCGCTTGTTGGCGTGCCGAGAAGAGCGCAAGCCATCAGCGACATCAGCCACATCACCAAAGCATGGCTGGTGCGCGACGGGCAGGCGAGGGCGGCGGTGGCGAGGTGCATGGTGCGTTTCAGTTGCCCCCCGCCTCGCCGTTTTTGCCCTGTACCGGCAGGGGCTCCTTGCGTGGTGGCTTGGGTCGTTGGGGTCCGGCGTGGATGACCTTGGTGGCCTCGTTCATCTCACCCTTGAGGAAGGCCTCGGTGGCGTCGAGCGACTGGTCGATGCACTTGAAAATGGAATCGCGCTCGGCTTGCGGAGGCTTGCGCAGCACGAAGGCCGCGACCTCGTGCTTGACGCCGGGGTGCCCGATGCCCAGGCGAAGGCGCCAGTAATCGGGTGAGCCCAGTTGAGCGTGGATGTCGCGCAGGCCGTTGTGGCCGGCGTGGCCGCCGCCCTTTTTCAGCTTGACCTGACCTGGCAGCAGGTCGAGTTCGTCGTGGGCCACCAGCACCTCGTCAGGGTTGACCTTGAAGAAGCGCGCCAGCGCCCCCACCGACTTGCCCGAGAGGTTCATGTAGGTTTGCGGCTGCAGCAGCCACACCGGGCCCTGCGGCGTGTTGGCCCGCGCGACCAGACCGTGGTAGGCCCGATCAGGCTGCAGGAACACGCCCAGGCGCCGGGCCATGCCGTCGATGTACCAGAAGCCGGCGTTGTGGCGGGTGTCTTCGTACTCGGGGCCCGGGTTGCCCAGGCCGACAAACAGTCGAATCATGATGGCGGCGATTGTTCGCGATCAGGTCAGCAAAAGAAAAGCCCCGCCAAAGCGGGGCTTGACTCAAAGCGCATGGCTTTGGGGGCCTTGTCAGGCAGGGGAAGAAGATTACTTCTTCTTCTTGCCCTTGGCGGGTTCGGCGGCGGCCACTGGGGCAGCGATCACTTCTTCCACCGGCTCGACCACGGTGGCCAGCGTCGGGGCCTTGCGGCCGTGGGTGATCACCTTGATGTGGGCAGCCAGGCCCAGGTCGTCCACGCCGAAGACTTGGCCCTTGACGGCCTTGCTCAGGTCCAGCGTCAGGAATTCGGGCAGCTGTTCAGCCAGGCACTCGATTTCCAGTTCGGTGGTGACGTGGTTGATCAGGCACTTGTCCAGCTTGACGGCAGGTGCGTCGGCCTCGCCCACGAAGTGCACGGGCACCTTCTTGTGGATGCGGGTGGTGGCGTCAACGCGCTGGAAGTCCACGTGCAGCACGAGCTGCTTGTACGGGTGCTTCTGGTAGTCGCGCAGCAGGACCTTTTCGACCGTGCCGCCCAGGTCCATCTCGAGGATGGACGAGTGGAAGGCCTCTTTGCGCATGGCGTGGTACAGCGCGTTGTGGTCCAGCTCGATGACGACGGGGGCCTTGCCGGCGCCGTAGACGATGCCAGGGGTTTTGCCAGCGTCACGCAGGCGGCGGCTCGCTCCGGTCCCCTGCACGTTGCGCTCGAAAGCGGTGAATTTCATGGAAGTACTCCAGTTGAGTGAAGCGCCCGCGACCAGGCGCTTGGAAAATGGCCGCTGCGTTGCCGAAGCGACCGGGGATTTTCGGAATCAGAAGTTGTTGTTCTGTTCCGAAAAGAGGGAGGTCACCGAATCGCCGTCGGTGATGCGACGGATGGTCTCGGCAAACAGGAAAGCGGTGCTGAGCTGGCGGATCTTGGGCGTGCCCTTGGCAGCGTCGCTCAGCGGAATGGTGTTGGTGATGAGGACCTCGTCGAGGTGCGAGGCCTTGATGCGCTCGATGGCCGGGCCCGAGAACACGGCGTGGGTGCAGTAGGCGTAGACGCTCTTGGCGCCGCGCTCCTTGAGCACCTCGGCGGCTTTGACCAGGGTGCCGGCGGTGTCGATCATGTCGTCCATGATCACGCAGTTGCGGCCTTCGATTTCGCCGATGACGTGCATCACCTCGGAAACGTTGGCCTTCGGGCGACGCTTGTCGATGATGGCCAGGTCGCAGCCGAGCTGCTTGGCCAAGGCGCGAGCGCGCACCACGCCGCCCACGTCGGGCGACACGACCACCAGGTCGCTGTAGTTCTTGGACTGCAGGTCCGACAGCAGCACCGGCGAGGCGTAGATGTTGTCGACGGGGATGTTGAAGAAGCCCTGGATCTGGTCGGCGTGCAGGTCCATGGTCAGCACGCGGGAGACGCCCACGGCTTCGAGCATGTTGGCAACCACGCGGGCCGAGATCGGCACGCGGGTGGAGCGCGGGCGACGGTCCTGGCGGGCGTAGCCGAAATAGGGGATGACGGCCGTGATGCGCTGGGCGGAAGCGCGCTTGAGCGCGTCGGCCATGATCAGCAGTTCCATCAGGTTGTCGTTGGTCGGGGCGCAGGTGGACTGCACCACGAACACGTCGCGGCCGCGCACGTTCTGCTGGATCTCGACGGTGGTTTCGCCGTCGGAGAATCGGCCCACGGATGCCTTGCCGAGTGAAACGCCGAGCTGGGTGGCGATTTCCTGGGAGAGGGCCGGGTTGGCGTTGCCAGTGAACAGAACGGTGTCGGAAAGCATGGCGGGCGTGACGGTGATGGCTGCGAAAACGTCTTGCCCTTCACTTGCCCGTCGAGGAAGCCCGGCATGCGCAGCTGGTGTTCACCAGGGCTTGCCTTGGCCATCGCCCAGACATCACCCATGAGGGTGGCAGGCTTGGGGCAAGTAGATGATCAGTTTGCTGTGATGCGCTGATCATCTGGAAATTTGGCAGGGGAAGAAGGATTCGAACCCTCGTATGTCGGAATCAAAATCCGATGCCTTAACCAACTTGGCGATTCCCCTACACAGGTCTCAAGTCACTGGCCGAAGCCTTGCGTCTTGCAACCTTGTAATCTGCTCTCTTGACGAGAGACTCACATTCTAGCCCGTTTTTGACTGCGATTGCAAGTTGTTGTGTTTTTGCTTCGCTTCATCGCTGTTTGGCTGCATCGCTGCCAATCAGGTGAAGCAAAGGGTGACACGGCAACACGCGACAGACGCGACCGACCCAGTGGCCTCCATGCAGGCTCGCCCCAAGCGCCTGAAGGACCTGCTCGGGGTGGGGCGTCTGCTCAGGGGTGACCCATGAAAACACCGTGCTGCCCGAACCGGTCATCCGGCTGTTGCCGAAGCGGTTCTGCATGGCGCTCAAAGCTTGGCTGACCTGCCTGCCGTCGCTCGCTTCGGGCCTGAGGCCGTTGGCATCCCCAGCAGGTGGGAGCTCGGTCTCGCGCCAGGCTTCGGCGGGCTCCTGCAGGTCATTTCGACCAAAGCGCTTTGGCGCTGCAAGAAAGGCGGCAAGTATAGCGTGCTCTGTGCCGCGTTTGAGCAAAGGGCTGCCGAAAATCGCCGAGGTTGGGATGGCAACAGGGGGCTTGAGCAGCGCAAGTGGTGTGTCAAACACCTCGGGTGGCAGCTCGATGGGGGTGATCTGCTCGCCGATGCCTTCGACCCAGGCGTTGCGGCCTCGCACGAAGAAGGGCACGTCTGCACCGAGCTTGACGGCAAGGGCTTCGAGGCGTTGTGCTGACCAGTTCAGGCCCCAAAGTCGGTTGAGTGCCAGCAGAACGGTCGCGGCGTCCGAGCTGCCGCCGCCCAGCCCGGCGCCCCACGGCAATGATTTTTCGATGTGGATGTCGCAGCCGCGCTGGGTGCCGCCTTCTGCTTGCAGCAGGCGGGCGGCCCGCACACACAGGTCGTCGGCGGGCAGCGGGACGTTGATGTCATGCCGGATGATGCGGCCGTCTTCGCGGGTCTCGATGTGCAAGGTGTCATGCCAGTCCAGCAGCACGAAGACGGACTGAAGCAGGTGATATCCGTCATGTCGTTTGCCGGTGACATGCAGGAACAGGTTGATCTTGGCAGGTGCTGCCAGGTCATGGAGGCTGGGCATGTCGTGTGGGGTCAGGGATCCAGTCGCATCGAAATGCGAGCATCGCGCAAGCCGGGGCGGCCGTGGCGCGTGGCGAGGATGCGGCCTTGGGCACGTTCGCGCGTGTCGATGAGCCAGCCTCTTTGTTCAAACAGGCCTGCCTCGGTTTTGGGGGTGTGAGGCAGCGCTGGATCGGGGCGCCCCTGCATCCAGTGCACCAGGGTCTGAAGGGGCAGCGCCTCGCCCAAGGCGGCTTCGGCCAGCTCCTCGATGCCGCCTCGGCGCAGGTCCTCTCCACCTCCGGGTCCGACGCGGCGAAGGGTGGCGGCGGTGGGCGTCCAGTCGATCTGGGCGACTTGGCTGCCCAGCGGTGTCATGAGCGCCAGGCTGCCGCGTTCGACTTGCCCCTGAAAGAAGAAGCCGAAGCTCATGCCTTTCGCAGGCTCGTCCTGCCAGGCGCCGAGCTTGATGCCCATCTGGCCTTGCAGCGCCATGGTGGTGTCCACCGAGGTGCTGGGCTTCGGTGGAGGCGTGTCAGGCCGCACAGGGTCACCGAGGCGTGCGCCGTCCTGTGCGACCGGTGGCAACGGTGTGATGGGTGCGGGTGCACAAGCGATCGCAAGGCAGGTGCTCGCCAGGGCGCTCAGCAGCCAGGCCCGGCGGCGCAGCCCGCGGTTTGCGCCTGTCACGGTTGAACCCCGAATCGCTGCACCGTTTCTTTCAGGGTCTCGTTGTTTTTGTCGATGGCCAAACCTTCGCGCCAGCGCTTCATTGCACCCTCGCGGTCGCCCTGAAGCCACAGCACTTCGCCCAGGTGCGCGGCGATTTCGGCATCCTGGCGGCTGGCATAAGCCTGGCTCAGCAGCTGCCGGGCTTCGTCAAGCTTGCCCTCTCGGAAGGCGACCCACGCGAGGCTGTCCACGATGTACGCATCGTTCGGGCGCAGGGCCAGGGCCTGTTCGATGAGTTTGCGCGCCTCTGGCAGGTTGATGTTGCGATCTGCGAAGCTGTAGCCCAGTGCGTTGTAAGCGCCTGCGTTGTCGGGGGCGAGGGCGATGACCTTGCGCAACAGCTTTTCCAGGTCTTCAAAACGTTGGAGCTTTTCGGCAACCATGGCCTGGTCGTAGAGCAGGTCGGGGTCCTCCGGGAAACGCTGAGATCCCTGCTCCAGCACGTTCCAGGCCTCGCGCCATTGCTTGAGTTCGCGCAACAGTTGAGCTTCGGTCTGGATCTTCAGGATGCCGTCGCGGGCTTCGGTTTCGGGCAGCTTGCGCAGGTTGTTGCGAGCCTCGGTCAGCTTGCCTTGTGAGGCCAGCAATCGGGCCTTCTGGCTCTGAACCGCGAGCTTTTCGTGCTTGGTGTCGGCCTTGTCCAACCAGCGCAAGGCTTCTGCGGTCTGGTTGCGGCGGTCTGCCACCTGGGCCATCAGCAGGAAGGCCTGTTCGTGGTCCTTGCTGGGTGGGGTGGTGGTTCTTTGCAAAACGGGCTTGATGACGGCCTCGGCAGCGTCGACCTGCCGCATCTCCAGTCGGATGGCGGCGAGCAGCACGCGGTGGCTGTCCTGATCGGGTTGCGCGGCGATCAGGGTTTCGAGTTGCTCGGCAGATTCCGCGTAACGCTGGGCGGTGGCCAGTTTGCGAGCGTAGGCCAGGCGCAGCACCGGGGGGGCATCCTGGCGGGTCAGCTGTGACTTGACCAGGGCCTCGGCGTCGGCTTGCTGGCCGATGAGGTCGGTGGCCACCAACTGGGCACCGAGCTGGCCGGGGTCGAGCTTCAAGGCTTGGCGTGCGGCATCCATGGCGGTGTCAGTGCGGCCGGCCATCAGCCACGCTTCTGCGCTGGCGGCCCAGGCCGCGGCCGATTCCATGGGCGCGCTGCGCCAGGGCTGCGTGGCTTCGTCGATCACCCGGGCGGCTGCCACCCGGTCTTGCAGGCGTGCCAGGCTGCGCGGCAAGCTGGCCATCAGTTGGGCTTGTTGCTCGGTCGGTGTGAGCTGGATGAGCGCGCGCAAAGGAGCTGCCAGTTCCTTGCTCCGACCCAAGGCGATGAGGATTTGGGTGTTGAACTCTGCTGCGTCTCGAGATTGGGGCAGGGCTTGGCGCCAAGCCTTGGCCGCGGTCAGGGCTTGTTCGCCGGCGCGAGCACGCAGAGCGACCTCCACAGAGCGTTGGTAGAGCTGACCGTTTTGCAGACGTCGTGCGGCCTCGAGGTAGATCTGGTAGGCGGAACCCGGGTCACCGCTGTTGGCCTGGATCTCGGCGACCAACACCTGGAAGAACAGGTTGGCGTCCATCGCCGAGCGGGTGGGAGGGGTGGTTGCAGCAGGAGGCGAGGCCGGCTGCGCTGGGGGCGCGGCGGGGGAGGCTTGCGCCAGTGTTTGCTGCCAGCCCTGGCGAGGCTGCATGGGGGCGGCGAGCGCGGTTCCGATCAGCAGATTCAGCCCAATCCATGCCAGGGTTGGGCGATGTCCGCCCTTTTTGAGCTTGGGTCGTGGGCCCTTGGCCTCGAGGGCCCGCTCGGGCCGTGCCGATGGGTGGTTGCCTGCTTGGGCGGTGTTGCTGATGGGGCGGAACGCAGAACGCAGCATGCAATCTCCAGGGTGCTCGCGCCATTCTAGGGATGGATGAACGGGTGCGTGCGGTCGAGGTGGGTCTGTGCCCTCGATTCCACATCGGGCCTGTCGGGCCTTTACCGAGCTTTTATGATCCCGCCCATGCCAGAGCTCCCGGAAGTCGAGGTCACCCGTCGCAGTTTTGCGCAACGCATCTTTGGTGCCGAGGTGTTGTCTGCTCAATTGGGCAAGCCGCTGCGTTGGCCCCTCGGGCTGGACGTGGACGAGTTGCGAGGCGGTGTGGTGGGTGAGGTGGTGCGCCGAGGCAAGTACCTTTGGCTGCCTCTGGTGCTTCCTGCCGATCGCTCGGGCGGGCTGCTGATCCACCTCGGCATGTCGGGCTCGCTGGCTTTCAAGTGGTCGCCTGGCGAGCCTGGGCCGCACGATCATTTCGAGCTCAACACCAACCGTGGTGTGCTCAGGCTGACCGATCCGCGCCGCTTCGGGGCGGTGATCTGGGGCGCGTCGCTGCAGGATGGGCTGCCTGCCCGGCTGCTGGCGGGCCTGGGCCTGGAGCCATTCGATGCGGCGCTCGACGTGGCGCACTTTCATGCCGCGCTGGTGGGCAAGCGGGTCGCGATCAAGCAGGCCTTGCTGGCTGGAGACATCGTGGTGGGTGCGGGCAACATCTACGCTTGCGAGGCCTTGTTTCGCGCGGGCATCGACCCTCGCCTGCAGGCTGGCAAGCTGAGCCGGCCGCGAGCGGCCCGCTTGCTCCAGGAAGTCAAAGCCGTGCTGGCCGAGGCCATCGAGCAAGGTGGCTCCAGCTTGCGTGACTTCCGCGACGCCCATGGGAGCCAGGGGCATTTTCAGTTGGCGACCCAGGTTTACGGCCGGGAGGGGCAGGCTTGCAGGTCCTGTGGCTCGCCCGTCAGGCGCATCGTGCAAGCCCAGCGTTCGACCTTCTTTTGCGGCACCTGTCAGCGCCGGTGAGTTGGCGTGAAGTTGGACTCAGCTTCGGGGCATTAATCGATTGGGCATCGGCTGCCATCTGCCGATAACGATGTACCTTTTGTCCCAAACTCGCTTGCACCAGATGCAATGGGCGGTGTTCCATGCGCTAGGATCAACCACATGAAGCCGACATTCGCCAGCCACCTTGACGCCTTTGGTCAATGGCGCCTCGAAACCGATGCCCGGTTGGCCGCGCTGGCCCGCTTCGCGCGTGAGCACGATTTGCTCGACGATGGCTCGGCGGAGTGGTTCGAGGCCATGCGCCGCAGGCTGTCTGGCGAGAAGCTCATGGTGGCCTTCGTGGCCGAGTTCTCTCGCGGCAAGTCCGAGCTCATCAACGCCATCTTCTTTTCTGACAAAGGGCGTCGCATGATGCCTGCTTCGGCTGGGCGCACCACCATGTGCCCGGTTGAGCTGGGGTATGACGCAGAAGACCCGGTGGGCCTGTCGTTGCTGCCCATCGAGACGCGGCTGGAAGCCACGTCGCTGGCCGAGTACCGTGTGCAGCCCAAGGCCTGGACCTGGCATGTGCTGGACCTGGCCAACCCCGATGAAATGGCCAAGGCCCTGGCAGAAGTCATGCGCACCCGCATGGTTTCGCCCGAAGAGGCCACGGCACTGGGCTTCTGGGACGCTGAGCGCCCCACAGACAACCCGCCCTTGTCTGCCGATGGCCAGGTCGAGGTGCCGGTGTGGCGTCACGCGCGCATCAACCTGCCTCATCCGCTGCTCAAGCGAGGGTTGGTGGTGCTCGACACCCCCGGGCTCAACGCCATCGGCACCGAGCCTGAACTGACGCTGGGCCTGCTGCCCCAGGCTCACGCCACGGTGTTCATCCTGGGGGCCGACACGGGCGTGACCAAGTCAGACCTCGACATCTGGCGCGACCACCTCAGTGGTCCGGCACTGGCCCGCTACGTGGTGCTCAACAAGATCGACACGCTGGCCGACCCGCTGAGCACGCCCGAACAGGTGCAGCAGGTCATCACCCGCCAGTGCGCAAGCGTTGCCCAGACCCTCGAGATCCCGACGGAGAACGTGTTCCCGATTTCTGCGCGCCAGGCCCTTGCGGCCCGCCTGACGGGTGACGCGCAAGGTTTGGTTCAGAGTCGCCTGGAATCTTTCGAGCACGCCCTGTCCGAAGGTTTGCTGCCCAGGCGCCGAGACAACCTGGCCCAGGCCTCGTGGTCGGGGGCCCAACAGTTCCAGCAGCAGCTCACGCGTCGCTTCGGTGAAATGCGGCGCCTGCATGCCGACCAGCTGCACGAATTGCGTGGCCTGCGCGGCAAGAGCTCGGGCAAGGTCCAGCTGATGATCCAGCGGGTGCAGGCCGAGGCGGCCGAGTTCGAGCAGTGCACCGCACGCCTGCACGCCATGCGCAGCATCCACGCGCGCATGCTGCGCAGCATGTTGCATGACCTGTCTTCCGAGCGCTTGCGTCAAGAAGTCGACGTGCTGCAGCAGGTGCTGGGTGGCTCCTGGTTGCCCCTTGGGGCCCGCAAAGCCTTCGTCGATCTGTGTGCCCGCCTGCGTGAGCTCATCGAGCAGGCGCAGCAGCGCAACGACGAGATCCACGCGATGCTGGTGGCTTCGTTCTCGCGCCTGAACGCCGAGTTCGGCTTCAGCCTGGTGGCCGATGTGCCGCTGGATGTGCGCAAGTACACCGATGACCTCAACCTCATCGAGCGCAACTACGTGCAGTACCTGGGGCTGAGCCAGGCCTTCCGCTTGGCGCAGCCTGGCTTTCAGGAGCAGTTCCGCCGCATGCTGATCTCGCGTCTGCGCGTGGTCTTCGAGACCATCAGCAACGACATCGAGCTGTGGAACAAGACGGCTTCGGCCCAGGTCGACAGCCAGTTGCGCGAGCGTCGTCGCAACTTCAAGCGCCGTTACGAGTCGCTTGATCGAATCCAGTCGGCCTCGAACGAACTCGACACCCGTCTGCAGGAAGTGCAAGCGCAAGATGAGCGTGTGCTGCAGTTGCAGACTCGCCTGCAAACGCTGATGGATCAGCTCGGTGAGATGGCCGACCCCAGCGCGCAGGCCGACGTGGCCCAGGTGCCTCAACCCAGCGCTGCGGCGATCGAGGCGCTTTCGTTGGACCTCAACCTGGGGCAGGTGAGTGATGTGCCGGCTGCTGGAGAGACAGCCTGAGTCTTGCCGTTGCTTGTTTGCTTGAGCTGTGATGGAACCTGACGCGGCCGCCTTGATGGGCAGGGCCAAACGACTGCACCCCGACCTGCCGGATCGCCTCGTGGCCTGGCAGCGCACGCAAGGCAGGCACCACCTGCCTTGGCAGCAAACGCGCGACCCGTACCGCGTTTGGCTGTCGGAGATCATGTTGCAGCAGACGCAGGTCAGCACGGTCCTGGGTTACTACGAGCGCTTCTTGACGAGGTTTCCGTCGGTGGTGGCGCTGGCCAATGCGGAGCTCGACGAGGTGTTGACCCTCTGGAGTGGGCTTGGCTACTACAGCCGAGCACGCAACCTGCACCGTTGTGCCCAGGTGATTCGGGACGCGCACGCTGGCAGCTTCCCTGTCCACGCGGTTGCCTTGCAGCAGTTGCCGGGCATCGGGCCATCGACGGCGGCGGCCATTGCGGCCTTCTGCTTTGGTGAGCGCATCTCCATCATGGATGGCAACGTGAGGCGGGTGCTCAGCCGCGTGCTGGGCTGGGAGGGCGATCTTTCCGTGCGAGCGCATGAGCGTGCGCTCACCGAGGCGGCTCAGGCGCTGGTGCCTGTCCAGCCAGCTGACATGGTGCCTTACACCCAGGGCCTGATGGACTTGGGTGCAACGCTGTGCACGCCGCGCCAACCGGCCTGCCTGACGTGCCCATGGTCAGACCTGTGTGAAGGGCGCAAACAGGGTGAGCCCGAGCGCCTGCCTGTCAAAACCAAGAAGCTCAAGCGCAGCCAGCGTGAGAACTGGTGCCTTTGGCTGCAAAAGGACGATGCGGTCTGGCTGGTTCAGCGGCCGCACACCGGCATCTGGTCCGGTTTGTGGACCTTGCCCATGTTTGCCTCGGAGGTCGATTTCAAGGCAGCCTGGCCGCATCCAGCTGAACTTCAGCCCCCAGTCACGCACGTGCTCACCCACCTTGATTGGCGCTTGCACTTGGCCCGCGCGCAGGCGAGCGTGGCGCAAGAAGGCGATGTGAGGCGAGTGATGTCGCGTGTGTCCGAGCCGCTGCTCGGCGAGGGCCAATGGGTGAGCTTGTCTGCGCTGGCGCAGGGCGAGAAAGCCTTGCCCAAGCCATTTCAGCGCTGGCTGCTAGGCGAATGAGCCTGGTCAGTCGCTGAGCTCGACGATCACCGGTGCGTGATCGCTCGGGCGTTCGTTGCGCCGCGGCTGCTTGTCGATGTGGCAAGCCTTGACCTTGGGCTTGAGCGCATCGCTGACCAGGATGTGGTCGATGCGCAGGCCTTGGTTCTTGCGAAACGCCAGGTTGCGATAGTCCCACCAGCTCCATGATTTGGGTGCCTGCTCGAAGAGCCTGAAAGCGTCTGTCAAGCCCAGGCCGATCAGGCGCTGGAAATGCTCGCGTTCGGGCACCGTGCAGTGAATCTGGTCTTTCCAGCCGACCGGGTCGTAGACGTCGCCGTCGGTGGGCGCGATGTTGTAGTCGCCCATGAGCACCAGGTGAGGGTGGCGGGTGAGCTCGTCCTTGACCCAGGCGTTGAGCGCTTCGAGCCAGGCCATCTTGTAGACGAACTTGTCGCTGTCGGGCGCCTGGCCGTTGGGGAAGTAGGCTCCGATGACGCGCACGCTGCCAAGCGTGGCATGCGGCACCGTGGCAGCGATGACGCGCGCCTGCTCGTCGGAGAACCCAGGGATGTTGCGCACCGTGTCGATGCCAGCTTGCCGGCTCAGCAATGCCACGCCGTTGTAGGTCTTTTGCCCGAACCATTGAGACTGGTAGCCGGCCGCTTCGATGTCGGCCTGCGGGAACTTGTCGTCCGTGAGCTTGGTTTCCTGAAGCACCAGGGCATCGACCGGGTTGGCCGCCAGCCAGTCAAGCAACTGGGGCAAGCGGACGGACAGGGAGTTGACGTTCCAGGTGGCGAGTTTCACAGCGCGAGCAGATCAAGATGGCGTGCGCGGATCCTAACCCGGTGCGATGAGTCGTTGTAAGAGCGTGAAAAACCGCTCAAGCTTTTCGCCTGGTGGACGATGAATGGCGGATGCGTCGGTGCGCAGGCCACGTGACACAATGTGCGGCTGCGACCTGGTTTGTTGTTTTCCAGTTGTTGACACCTTGCACAGTCCCACCCTGCTGATCCTGATGACCATCCTGATGGGCCTGATGTCGCTCGTCATGGCGACCGTCTGGCGCATCAACCGCCTGGTGCCTGGTCTGACCTGGTGGAGCCTGGCGCACGGCCTGGGCTTCCTGGCATGCCTGGAGTTGCTCCTGCGAGGGCGCTGGCCCGGTGTCGTGTCGGTGGCCCTGGCTCAAGGGCTGTTGCTGGGCATGGGCTACTTCATCTTCGTGGGCGCCAGGCGCCACGTGGGTGAGCCACCCCCCCTCATTGGATCGGTGCCTTGATGATCGGAGCCGTCACCTCCGTGGCGGTCTACTTCACGTCGGTGCACCCGGACTTCACGGCCCGGTTCCTCATCCACAGCTTGTCGCTGGGGGTGCTGTTCGTGCTGACCGCGCAGGCGATGGCCAAGGGCGGCGTTCGCGCTTATCCCGCCCGTTACCTGTTGGCGGCAGTCAGCTTGCTGCATGGCCTGTTCATGCTGGGGCGCCCCTGGCTGTTTTCCTTCGACCTGAGTGGGCCCATGAGCCTGGCGCGGATGACGGCCATCTCACCGTTCATCCTGTTGGAGTCGGCCGTGGCGATGAACGTGATGGCTTTTTGCGTGCTGCTGCTGGTGGCCGAGTACTCGCATGGCGAGTTGCGCAGGCTGGTGGACCGCGATGAATTGACGGGCGTGCACAGCCGTCGCGCCTTTTTGCATCGCCTGCAGCAGCTCAGTGATGGCGGTGGTCAGCGGCCTGCTCTGCCCATCCTGGTGATCGACCTCGACCATTTCAAGCGCATCAACGATACCTGGGGTCACAGCGCTGGCGACGACGCCTTGCGGCATTTCGTGGAGGTGGCGCAGCGCTGCATGCGCGTGCAGGACACGATGGGACGCCTGGGTGGCGAAGAGTTCGCCGTGTTGTTGCCCCGCGCCTCGGTGGAGCAGGCCCAGGGGGTGGCCGAGCGCCTGCGAGGGCTGCTGGCGGATCACCCGCTCCGGCTCACCGATGAAAACGTGCGGCTGACGGCCAGCATTGGTGTGACCGTGCTGTTGCCAGGTGAGTCGCCCGAGGTGGCACTGGGCCGGGCCGACCAGGCCATGTACCGGGCCAAGAGCGAGGGTCGCAACCGCGTGGTGTCGATGCTGGCCCCCCTGGTGACCGAGGTGAGGGTGGCGTGAGCCACCCCTGCCTTGTGGCGGCAGGCCCTTGTCCTGCTCGGTGCTTGGCTCAGCGGGTCGAGGCGGCCGCCGCCAGGCGCTTCTTGCGAGCCCGGATGTTGAGCGCTTCCACGACCAGTGAGAAGCTCATTGCGGCGTAGATGTAGCCCTTGGGCACGTGGGCTTCGAAGGCTTCGGCCGTCAGGGCCATGCCGACCATCACCAGGAAAGCCAGCGCCAGCACCTTGACCGACGGGTGTGCGTCGACGAATTCACCGATGGGTTTGGCCGCGAACAGCATCACGCCGACCGAGGTGATGACCGCAGCCACCATGACGCCGATCTGGTCCACCATGCCGACTGCGGTGATGACGGAGTCGAGCGAGAAAACGATGTCGATGATGGCGATCTGGCCGATGATCCCCCAGAACAGACGCGTGCCGGCAGCCTTGACGGTGGCGGGGTCGGTCTGAGGTGGGCCGTCCTGTTCGCGAGCCTCCACTTCCACGAAGATTTCATGGGAGGCCTTGTAGAGCAGGAAGAGGCCGCCGCCCAGCAGCACCAGGTCACGCCCGCTGATGCCTTGGCCCAGGAGCTGGAACAGGTCGTCCTTGAGGCCCATCACCCAGCTCAGGGAGAACAACAACGCCAGGCGCGAGACCATGGCAAAACCCAGGCCCAGGCGGCGTGCTTTGTCGCGCACGTCCGCGGGCAGGCGCCCCACCAGGATGGAGATGAAGATGATGTTGTCCACGCCCAGGACGATCTCCAGGGCGGTGAGCATCGCAAAGGCGATCCAGATGTTGGGGTCGAGCAGGAAGTCCATGGCTTGGCGGTCTTGGGGGTGAGAGGGGGGCCGAATGCTGGGCAAAACCCAGCATTGTCTGATCAAACCAGGCGCATCATTCGCGCAAGTTACTTCGAATTTATGGCGTCGATGATTCGAAAAAACCGAATCGAAAGCGCCAGCTGGCCGCAGCTTTCAGCCAGGCGCGACTTCAGCTGCGTCGCCGAACCACGAAGTGATAAGCCCAGCCGGCATCGGCGGTGTGGGTTTCGCGGCTGACCTCGGTGAAGGCGCTGCGTTCCCAGTCAGGGAAAAAGGTGTCGCCGTCGAAGTCGGCATCGACTTCGGTCAGCACGAGCTCGTCGGCCAGGGGCAGGGCCTGGGCATAGAGCTCGCCCCCTCCGATGACGAAGACCTTGGGGGCATCGGCCGTGGCTGCCAAAGCGCTGGCGAGGTCATGGAAAACCTCGGCACCTTCGGCCTGCCACGCGGTGTTGCGGGTGATGACGATGTTGCGCCGACCCGGCAGGGGGCGACCGATGGAATCCCAGGTCTTGCGACCCATGACGACCGGGCAGCCCAGCGTGGTGCGCTTGAAGAACTTCAGGTCTTCGGGCAGGCGCCACAGCAGGGCGTTGTCTTTGCCGATGGCGCCGTTGCGGGCCACGGCGGCAATCAGCGAGAGCGTTCGAGGGGTGTTCGACATCCTGGCCCGTCCTCAGACCGCCACCGCCGCCTTGATGGCCGGGTGGTGTTCGTACTCGAGCACTTCGAAGTCCTCGTACTCGTAGTCGAAGATCGAGGCGGGCTTGCGCTTGATGTTGAGCAGGGGATAGGGGTGCGGCGTGCGGCTGAGCTGAAGCTCGACCTGTTCGGTGTGGTTGCTGTAGATGTGGCAGTCACCGCCCGTCCAGACGAAGTCGCCCACGTCCAGGTCGCACTGCTGGGCCAGCATGTGGGTCAGCAAGGCGTAGGAGGCGATGTTGAAAGGCACGCCCAGGAAGATGTCGGCGCTGCGCTGGTAGAGCTGGCAGCTGAGCTTGGGGCGGCCGCCGTCTTGCGCGGGCGCCACGTAGAACTGGAAGAAGGCGTGACAGGGCGGCAGCGCCATCTGGTCGATCAGGCCGGGGTTCCAGGCGCTGACGATGATGCGGCGCGAGTCGGGCGAGGTCTTGAGCTGCTTGACGACTTCGCTGATCTGGTCGACGTGCGTGCCGTCAGGCCTGGGCCAGTTGCGCCATTGCACGCCGTACACCGGGCCCAGCGAGCCGTCTTCACGGGCCCATTCGTCCCAGATGGTGACGCCGCGCTCTTGCAGCCACTTGACGTTGTCGTCGCCACGCAGGAACCACAGCAGCTCGACGATGATGGATTTGAGGTGAACCTTCTTGGTCGTGACCAGCGGGAAGCCTTCGGACAGGTCGAAGCGCATCTGGTGGCCGAAGACGCTGCGCGTGCCGGTGCCGGTTCGGTCGGTCTTGAGCACGCCGTGGGTGTGCACGTGGCGCATGAAGTCTTCGTACTGGCTGCGCACGGGGCGCTGGGCGGTGGGGCTGGTCACGTCGAGGTCGGAGATGGGCGCCAGAAAAGGCAACAGCCGGATTATCCCGGCTGTTGAGGTGGTCCGGTCTCTCGTGTGATGAAAGCCCGGGGGAGGTTTTGCTGCCTGTTGAGGAACTCAGATCGGGAAGAACTCCGTGTAGACCAGCCGCTCCTCGACCACGCGGCGCTGCAGCAACCGCTCGCCATGGCGTTCGGGGATCGTGCGGTCGGTGTAGTAGCGCTCGAACTCTCGCACCACCAGCCGGTAAGGGGCAGGGTCGGTGGCCGAAAAGCTCGCTCGACCCTGCCAGATGGCCGGGTCGAACAGCTCGAAGACCGGTGGCAGGGTGACGTTGAGTTCGCGCTCGAAGCGCTGGACCTCGCCCAGGCGGTCGAGCACCGTGAAGGGCTTGGTGTTCGTGGGCACGATGCCGGGCTTGACCTTGATCGCGGCCGCGTCGCCGGCCTTGGTCACAGCGCCTGCGGGGCTCACGAACACGCCACCGGGCACCCGGTCGAGCGTTGCGCCGGGAGGCAGGGCCAGGCCGCTGGCGAGCACCTTGACGTCGCTCCAGGCCAGGTCGGAGTCGATCTGCGGGTCGCGCGATTGCAGCACGAGCTCGATGCGGTTGCGGCCGCTTTCGATCTCGGTGCCCGGTTGCGGGATCAGCGAGATGCCGATGTGCGCCGAATCGTTGAGCAGGCGCATCGGGCCGTATTCGGGCACGGGGCCGTGCAGGGTCACGGAGAAGTCTCGCTGGCCCACGCGCTTGACCACGGCCTTGCGGCGCGGCAGCACCTGGGTGAATTCGGTCAGCACGGTGCGCGACACCTTGCTGCCTGGCAGCGAATGCGGCTGGTAGCGCACGACCGACAGCCTCACGAAGGGCATGTAGCTGGTGCCAGCGGCGATCTCGATGTCGGCGAACCAGAGCTTGCGCTGCGCGTCCCATTGCACGCGGTGGCCGACCACGGTCACCGTCTGGCCGTTTTCCAGCAGGGCCACGTTCTCGGTGAACACACGGGCCGGGAAATCGGTGGCCTTGGCGATGGCTTTGGGGTGGTCGCTGTCATGCAGCGGGTCCAGGCCCCACTGGGTGACGAAGGGCACCTGGGCCTCGGTGAGCTTGTTGAAGGCGCCGTTGTCGTTGGGGTGCAGCACCACGCCGAGCAACTCGCCGTTGCCGGTCTGGAACCAGGGACGGTCGATGTAGATACGCAGGCTGTTGCCCAGGCGCGTGCTGAGCTGCACGGTGCGAGCGGCACCGAGCTGACGCTGCCAGCTCATGGTGGGCAGCACGCACATCACCGGCGGCGTGTCGGGGATGCCGGTGTGCGGCACGATGACGCCGTTGGGCTGGCTGCCCGCGAAGTTGAACAACACCGGCGCTCCTGCGTCGCCTGGCGCGCCAACGTTGGCTTGGGTTGGCAGCGCCTGCGGGCCGGTTCGCGTCACCAGCGGGGTCTGGGCGTACAGCGAGGGCGGCAGGTACTCGCGAAAGCGCGTCGTGCCCTTGAGTCGGTAGCGCACCAGGCGGAAGCGCTGGTCGCCGAACTCGTGGCGGTTGCCCAGGGCGCGGTCGCCCTTGCCTCCACCTGCGTTGCCTGCGGGGGGCCTTTGTGCCTCGGCAGCGGCAGACAGGCTGAAAAGGTTCTCATGGTTGTCGGCCAACGGGACCTCGGCGAGCTGGCCGCTCATGACACGGTGCACGGGGCCCGGCTGGTTGAGGTCGTCGAGCCATTCGTCCCACTCGGCCTCGACCTCGAATTTGCCCGTGCTGGGGCCGTGCAGCTGCACGCGAGCCTGCAGGTCGGCGAAGGTGTCACCGGGCTGGCGTGGCTGCACGCCGATGGTCAGCAGGCGCGGCGTGCACACGGGCTGTTGCGTGGCGTGCACCAGGGTCAGCTCGCGCTGGGGCGTGACCATCCAGTGCAGGCCCAGCAGGGCGCGACGCGCGATCTTCTGGAACTCGGCGCCGCTGTTGCTCCACAGGGGCAGGCCCATGTGCGAGAGGAACGCCCTGTCGAGCAGGCTGGCGTAGCGCAGGCGGGCGATGTGGCCCTTGCGCACGAAGAGGGTCAGCACCCGTTTGTCCGCGTCCCAAACGGGGCGGTCGGCGGCCGTGACAGGCTCTTCCTGGGCGGTGTCGTCGTCGACTTGAGGGGCGGGCTGGCGCTCGGCCATGACGATGCGCAGGCCGGTGGTGTCGGGCCACTTCTTGCCATGGCGCACGACGATCACCAACTCTTCCTGTGGGCCCAGCACGATGGCGGCGTCTTCACCCAGGATGGTGGGCTCGATCACGCCGATGCGGCGCATGTCGCCACGGGTGAGCGCGGTGATGGCCAGTCCCGCTGCGGCACCGTCAGGCAGGTAAGGCGTTTGCACCAAGTGCTCGTGGTGGACGATGTACTGGCCACCGACCAGGCGTTCACCGGTGGGGTGCTCGGCGTCGGGCAGTTTCGGGGGGACCGAGTCGGTGCGCGCCGATGCGGCCACCGATGTGGGCGTCACGAGTTCGATGTCGCTGCCGTCCGTCTGGTCGTAGAGCGTGCCCGCCTCGCGGCCAGCCAGCGCGTAGGCGGCCTTGACGCGGGCGGGGTCGCCGCTGCCCATGGCTTCGTCGAACAGGCCGTGCTGCTCGCACTGCAATTGCGAGGACTTGGGCGGCACCACGTGGCGGTCGCAGGTCGCGACGTAGGCGAAGTCGGCGGAAGGGGGCTGCTGGGTCGATGTCTTGAAGTCGGGCGACTGCAGGTAGTCGGCGGGCGTGCTGTCGTGGTTGCTGCGCAGCACCAGGCGCTCGAGAGATTCACCTTCGCTGACGCGGTGGGCGTGCACCAGCACCGGTGGGTCGATGGGTTCGAAGCGCAGGTAGGGCACGGGTTCGGTGACCTGGGCGTCTTCTTTCAGGCTGGGATCGTCCAGGGCCAGGCTGTTGCCGGCGAGGTCGGCCATGCGGGCGCGGAAACGGTAAGTCCAGCCGAAACGCAGGCGGGGCAGGGTGCCCTTTTGAGCCTTGAACTGGGCGAGGACGCCGTGGCCTTTCTCGGCACGGTCGTCGACCTCGGTGACGGTTTCGCCTTGCAGGCCGCTGCCCGGCTGATCGACGGCCAGGATGGTGCGGCCCGGGCGGGGCGCAACCAGGCTCCAGCCCGTCCAGCGAAAGAGGGTCTCGTGCAGGTAGTGGTCGTCCTGCCCGTCGCCGGTGGTCGAAGCGCCCTTGATGTAGCCCTCATCGGGCTTGAGTTCGATCTTCTCGCCGGTGGCTTGCAGGGTGTAGTCGCCTTCGCGTGCGCACAGGCTGTGCCACTTGTCGCGGGTGTGGACGTCGATGCGGTATCCGCGGGTCACGTCTTCCGAGAACAGCACGACCTTGCGCGAATCGTCGGCCGAGGCCTGGGCGGCATCGTTCTTGAGCTTGGTGGCAGCAGCCAGCATGGCCACCTGAGCCGCGCGGCCATGGCGCGAGATGCCCAGGCCGCCTGATCGCAGTGCGGCCACGGGCTGTTTGTCGCCCGTGGTGTAGGTGACGGCGCCATGGGTGCCGGACTTGATGCTGCGGCCGACCAGGTTCTGGGCCGAGAGCAGGAAGTCGACCGTCTTGAGCGCGGCGCCATCCGGGTCCACCTGGAAGAGGTCGAAGTTGCCACGCTGTTTGACCGTGGGCGTGAGCGTCGGATCGACCGTGCCGGCCAGGGCCAACAGGCCGTCTTGCTGGTCGCTGGTGCGCGCGCGGGTGACGAAGCGGCGCGGGGTGGCGCGCCAGGCGGTGCGAGGGTAGCGGTCGGCACCCAGGTCGTGACCCGGCCAGGACAACACCTCGACGCCCACCGTGCCTTCGGCCTGCGGCTGGTTCTTCAGCGCTTGTGCGATGGGGTTGTTGGCGGGAAGCACCACGTCGATGATCAGGCCGAGCCGGCGCAGCAGTTGCGGCATGTCGGACAGCGAGGCCACCAGTCGGTGGAAGTCGAACTCGGGGGCCTTGGGCGCGGCGGGCACGTTGGCGAAGTTCGGCCGGCGCATGGCCTGCTCGGCCTTCGTGGCCGGTCGGCGGCGGTAGAAGCGGTTGGCCTGGTAGAAGGTGTACTCGGCCGCGCTTTCGAAGTGGTCCATGAGGATGGCGTCGGGGCCGCCCAGGTCGGGATCCTGCCACTCGGAGGGCAGCACGCGCAAAGGCGCAGCTGACTTCTCGCTGGTCTTGCCATCGATGCCGGTGACCGGGTGCCGGTAGCGCCCCTGATCGTTGAAGACGAGCTTGTCGACGACCGCTTCGAGTGCTTCTTCCCGGCGGTCATCGAAGAAGCGGTCGAAGCCAGGGTGCATCTTCTCCAGCGAGGTGCTGCCCAGGTCTATTTTTTCGACGCGGGTGCCCAGGCCGGTGAGCATGTCCTTGAGTGCTGGGTCGGCGCCGCGCCAGGGCAGCAGCGTGGGTGGGGTCACCGGGTTGGCCTGGGCGATGCGGCCGTGGTGCTCGCGCACGAAGCCCAGCACGTGGCGCACGGGGAAGGAGCGCAGGTTCACCCGGCTCATGTCGCGGAAGGTGAAGCCGGCCACCGGTGTGTCGGGGCCGAAGACCTGCTGCCACAGTTGCGGGTCGGTCTTGGAGATGCGTTGCACCGGCACCGTCTGGTTGCCGATGCGCAGCCCCAGCTTGACCTGGTCGAGCGTTTCAGGCCAGTTGTGGAAGTCGGCGAAACCGGCTGCGCCCAGCTTTTGCTCGGCGGCGTTCTGCGGGGTCAGGCGGGGCGAGACAACGATGGACAGGCGCAGGGACCCGGCTTGCGGGCCCTCGCTCACGCGACCGAAGGGCAGGGCGGTCCAGAGGATGGATTGTTTGGCCATGAATCAGGCTCCAGGGATTCGGGTGCTGGGGGCGAGGTGCGGTCAGGCGAAAGCGTCGCAGTACTCGCGCCAGGCGTAGTCGGTGGCGTCGGCGGGGCCGGTCTTGATCTGAGCGAGCTCTTCGGCCAGCGACAGCGACGGGTCGAAGCCCAAGAGCTGGCGGAAGGTCGGATCGCCGTTGGAGCCGGCGAACTTGCGCTCGCAGGTGATCGTGACGTCGGCCGAGAAGAAGAACACCTCGACTTCGATGGTCAACTGCGCCTTGCCAATGGCCTTGCCGGTCTCGAACTCGTAGCGCAGCTCCAGGTAGAGCTCCAGCGAGGCCGAGATCAGACCGAGCACGCTGACGTGTCCGCCCAGGCGGAAGTAGCCGGTCAGCGAGGCGGCGTCCTGCTCCATGCGGAAGTAGATGCCGGCCATGACCTCGACGCCGCCCGAGGCCACGCCGAAGTCGATCGACACCGAGGCGCCGAACTCGAAGGCGGCTTCCAGGATCTGCACGCCGTCCGGCGAGATGGTGACGCCGAAGAAGCCGCCACCGCCGAACATCGACACCGTGAGGTTGAAGGGCTGCTCGCGGGTGCAGAAGTTGAAGCGCACCGACAGCGGCTGGCCGATGAAGGGCACCGTGAAGCCCGCGCCCAGGCTGATGTTGCTGATCGAGAACATGCCCACGGCGATGTTGGGCAGGCCTTGCGAGAAGCCGGCGTCGATGCCCTTGGGCGTGATGTCAAGGTAGGGCGGGTCGGAGAAGCCGTCGAGCGGGATGAGGTCCTTGAGCGTTTCAACGAAGGACAGCGGGCCGACGAACTTGATGTCCGACAGCAGCACGTCCACGCCCATCTTGGCGCCGGTGTCCACGCTGAACTCGATCTTCTCGAAGTTCAGCTCCAGGAAGGCGGCGGGGTTGATGAGGATGAGGTCGAAGTGCTTCAGACCACAGACCACGCGGATCTTGGGCGCGCTGGAGCCGTCCTTGCGCACCTTGGCTTCCACGGCCACGGTGAAGCCGTGCGGGTCGTTCGGACGGAACAGTGGCTTGCCGGGCTCGAAGCCCCAGGGCTTGATCTCGGGGCTCCAGTCGAAGCGGATGGTGAGCTCTTCACCCAGCAGGCCGGCCAGCACATCCAGGATGTCGTCGGCCACGTCGAGGATGTCGACCAGGGCCTGCAGCACGTCGAGCACGGCCTTGCGCGCGGCGCCTTCGAGCAGGCGGAAGCCAGCCAGGGTGGTGCGCACGTCGGCCAGGGCGTTCTTGAGCGCGGTGATCTTGGGGTCCAGCGCGGCGGGGTTGCTCAGCAGGTCGCCCAGGCCGTCGGGGTTGCCGACGATGGCGTCGAGTGCCTGGAACAGCGCCTTGCCCTGCGGGATCAGCGTCAGCAGCGTCTGGACGTCCTGCAGCGTGTTGCGGGCCTGCTGGATGAGGCCCAGGCTTCCTTGCTTGAAGCCGGCGGGCAGGGGCGAGTCTTCGAGCTTGTCCTCGACCGTGTTCAGCGCCGAGATGGCGTTGTTGATGGGTGCCTGGATCGAGTTCAGCGAGGGGATGCTGTCGATCGAGGGCAGAACCGTGCCGCTACTGGCGCCATCGAGCGTGTCGGGCACCACGGCAGCGAGCTTGGCGCGCACGGCGTCGAAGGCGGCCTGCAGCTGGGCCATGGCGTCGCGCAGCTCTTGCGTTTCGGCTTGCACGAGCGACATGGCCTGCGCCTGCAGGTCGGCCAGGATGCCGCGCAGCACATCGACCGCAGCCTTGCCCAAAGAGGTGCCCTGGCCGCCCAGGTTGCGCACCATCTCGAAGGCGCGCACCAGTGTGCCGATGAAGGACTCGAGCTGCGTGGCCGACTCAGAGGCGAAACGCGGCACCTTGTCCGGGCTGTTGCCCAGGTTGGCCACGGCCTGGATGACCTCACCCAGCGGGATGCAGCCGAACAGCAGCGGCAGTGGCAGGTCGCTCAGCGAGGTCGGGAAGAGGTCGGTGCCGCCGATGTTGGTGCCCGAGACCAGCTTGGCCGGGTCAAGCGAAGCGGGGCCGCTGGAGCGCGTCAGCGCCTTGGGCGCGAGGTTGGGCATGACGAAGCCGCCCGAGCGGTCGCCTTGCGAAGAGAAGTCGAGCTTGGCCTTGCCCGCCACGTTGGCGAAGACCTCGCCCACGTTGCCCGCGAAACCTTGCTTGAGGTAGTGCGCGTTCCAGCTCAGCAAGTTGGTGTCGCCCGAGCCGGACAGCTGAGACAACGCGGCGATGCGGGCCTCGACCTCGGTGACGCTGGGGTAGAACATCGGGCGCTTGAGCTCCTCGGAGAAGCTGCGCAGGCCGTTGCTCGACAGATTGGCCGAGTTGGAGAGCTTCTTGGCCAGCGTCTCGACGCCGATCTCCATGCGCACGGCCTCGACCATGGTGTCGCCCGGCTTGAGGCTGGGCGCCAGCGCCATGCGCTGGCCCTTGAGCTGGGCGCTTCGGCGAGTGGGGTTGGCCTGCCAAGCCTTGGCCGCCTGGGCCGCGTGCAGCTCGGCCGTGGCGTAGTCGGGGCTGAGGAACTTGTCGGTCGGCTTGGCGCGAAAGCGCGGGCTGGCCGTGCTGTTGTCCATGAAGATCAGCGGCAACTCGAAGCTGACCTTGCGGCCATCGATGTCGGTGCCCACGCAGCGGAAGGCGAAGGGCTGGCCGCCCACGCAGGGCCAGAACACCTTTTGCCCATACGCTCCGCCCGCCTTTTTGCTGACGAGGCTGGCGGCAGAGGTTGGCTGGTCCAGGTTCGGCGTGACCGTGGTCAGGATGCGCACGCTGTTGAACGGGAACTGCCGCTGGAAAGCGCTGCCATCGGGCTTGAGCAGTTGCTCGTCGACGAAGGTGCGCTCGCGCTCTCGCACGACGATGAACATGCGCTGGCGCAGGTAGGCCGGGTTGCCTTCCATCTTGGGCGTGTTCTGGGTGCCGTTGTGGAACTTGCGCTCGCTGACCTTGATGAGCGAGACGCGGTGGCCGAAGGGAAAGAGGAAGCCTTTGTAGACCACGCGTACATAGTGGTCGCGGCCCATGCTGGCGCGGTGGCTCCATTCCTCGACGGACAGGCCAGGAGGATCCCACTCGCCGCGCGCATCTAGCCAGCCACCCAGCGAGGACAGCATCAGCTGGTGGGTGTCGATGGGCTCGGGGGTGTAGTTACTCAGCTCGAAGTTGGACGACAGGTGGGCGATCTGGAATCGATCGAAGTCGTCGAGCGTGGCCAGGAAGGGCGAGGGCGGCGAGCCGGTGTCGGGCAATTGCGTGCTGGAGGGGAAGGCGCTTTGCATCGGCGTGCCCGAGCCTTCGCCGGTCAGGGCCCAGACGGCGCGCACCGTGCGGCGAGGGTCGAGGTGCGGCGGCTGGATGACGCTGCCGTCGCCTGCGGGTGCGACCAGCCGGGTGTGCCACAGCTCGGTGCGACCCGTCAGCGGCGAGGTGACCGGGCCGGTGGCGTGCTGGAAGCGCTCGCCCGCATGCGGTGACAGGATCAGGCGCCAGGGCATCTCGATGGCCGTCTGGCGGGCCGATGGCATGCCGGGCTTGGGTCGCGCCAGGGGCAGCACGGGGCTGCGGATGTCTCCGAGCTTGAGCGAGCCCAGGCCGGTGCTGCCGAGTTCGAACTGTCCGATGCGGGCACGCACCACCGCCGACTGACCGCCTTCACTGATGGCAAGTTGCCGGCTGCGCACCGTGCCCAGCGCCAGGCGCGCGCGCTGCAGCTTGGGCAGTTTGGCCAGGTCGGCGGCCTTGACGAACCCCGGCAGCACCGGCAGGGGGCGCGTGCGCGGCAGGGCGTTGGCGGGCACATTCAGACCCAATTGGTTGCAGGCCTGCAGCAGCCCGTCGATGGAGTAGGTTGCCTCGAAGCCGTTTGGCACCTTGAAGGCGACGCGAGACTCGTTGGCGACGCGCGCGCGGATCGGCGCTTCGGCGGGGGGTTCGGTGCTGGCGGGTTCGAACTTGGGTTGGATGCCCGGCGGAGGCGGGGGCACGTCGGGCACGTTCATGCCGGGGGCGGCCGTTTCGAAGAAGACCTCTTCTGCGATGGACTGCGGCGGGAAGTGCAGGACGATGAAGCTGTCGCCCGAAGCCGTTTTGCGCACCTTCGGCGGCGTGCCGGCCTGCACCTGCAGGTTCACGAGTTCGAAGCGAACAGCCAGCAGGTCGTCGGGTCGCACCGCGGGCTTGCCTGGCCGGCCAGGCTGGAACAGGCTGCTGACCGCGCTTTGCACGAACACGCCAGGCGGCAGTTTGATGTCGAGTTCAGGCTTGATCGGGCCTGCAGGTTGCAGCAGCCCACGCAACTTCTTGCCGGGAAGGATCGGATTCTTCGGCATCGTGTCCCCATCTTTCGAGTCGATCCAGTGACTCTAGGTGATGGGGTTCGGCCAATCGGCCGATGGGCGCCCCTAGGCTTAGGGATGCGCGCGGCAGAGGTTGTGTCGAGGGGTAACCATCTGCCGCAAACGGTCGCGCCAGGCGTGAACCGACGTCAGTTGGCCTGGGCCGGGTCGCGCATGAAGATCTCGACGCGGCGGTTCTTGGCGCGGCCTTCCGCCGTGTCGTTGCTGGCCACCGGTTCGCGCGAGCCACGGCCGATCACCTCGATGCGGTTGCTGCCGATGCCACGGTCTTCCAGGAAGTCGCGCACGCTCTCGGCGCGCTCGCGCGACAGCGGGTTGTTGATGGCGTCGCTGCCAGTGCTGTCGGTGTGGCCGACCACGCGCACCAGGGTGCCGCTGCCGCCGGACTTCAGTCCCTGTGCGAAGGAGTCAAGCACGCCGCGCAGCTCGGGCTTGAGGGCAGCGCTGCCCGTTGCGAACGAAATGTCGTTGGGGATGTCGAGCTTGAGCTGGTTGTCATCGGTGCGGGTGACCTCGACGGGGGTGCCTTGCGTGGCAGCTTCCATGGCGCGGCGCTGGTCTTCCATGCGCTTGGACCACAGGTTGCCGGCGATGGCGCCAGCGGCCGCGCCGATGGCGGCGCCCCGGACTGTGTTCTTGCCACCGGTCATCGCACCAATGGCCGCGCCCGCCACGGCACCGATGCCGGCTCCGGCGGCGGTGCCTTTTTCCTGCGGGCCCATGGTTTCGCAGCCCGTGGTGAACAGGGCAACGGCGATGGTGCTGCCGATGATCAGGGTGCGTTGGACAGAGCGTTGCTTGGTCTTGAAAATCATCTTGTCAACTCCTTGTGGTGCCGAAGCCGGCACACGCTGGTCAACGCGCGAGGGGGCGTCCTGGATGACACCCGAGCCTCATGCGGCGGCCTGGTCGAACTGCATGGCCGCCAGCCGAGCGTACAGACCATTGCGCGCCATGAGCTCTGCGTGGGTGCCGGCATCGACGATGCGGCCACCGTCCATCACCACGATGCGGTCGGCGTTGACCACGGTGCTCAGGCGGTGGGCGATGACCAGGGTCGTGCGGCCCTTCATGGCCTCTTCCAGGGCGGCTTGCACCGCACGCTCGCTCTCGGAGTCGAGCGCACTGGTGGCTTCGTCGAGCAAGAGCAAAGGCGCGTTTTTCAGCATGGCCCTGGCGATGCTGATGCGCTGACGCTGACCGCCTGACAGGCGCACACCGCGCTCGCCCAGGAAGGTTTGGTAGCCCTCAGGCAGGCGCTGCAGGAAGTCGTGTGCGTGGGCGGCGCGAGCTGCGGCGAAGACCTCTTCGTCCGAAGCCGAGGGGCGACCGTAGCGGATGTTCTCCATCGCGCTGGCCGAGAAGATGGTGCTGTCCTGCGGGACGATGCCGATGCGTTCGCGCAGCGCGTCGAGGCTGGCCTCGGGCAGCTTCACACCATCGATTTCGACGTGCCCGCCTTGCGGGTCGTAATAGCGCAGCAGCAGCTGGAACACGGTGCTCTTGCCCGCGCCGCTGGGGCCGACCAGGGCGACGGTTTCACCGGCGGCCACGTCCAGGCTGAAGTCTTCCAGCGCGGGCTGGGCAGGCCTGGAGGGGTAATGGAACTGCACACCCGAGAGCTTGACGGTGGAGCCAGCCGTGGTTGCCGGCAGCGATCGAGCCTGTGTGGGTGACTCGATGCGTGAACGCGCTTTCAACAGCTCCATCATGCGTTCGGTGGCGCCAGCGGCGCGCAGGATGTCGCCGTACACCTCCGAGAGCGCTGCAACCGAGCTCAGCAGCAAAATCACGTAGACCACGGTCTGACCCATGTGGCCAGCCGTGATGCGGCCGTCGAGCACAGCCTGGGTGCCCTGATACAGGCCCCAAAGCAGGGCCCCGGTGGTGGCGGTGATGATGAAGCCCACCAGCAGGGCGCGTGCGCGGATGCGGCGCTCGCCGGTACGAAAGGCGTTCTCGTTGGCTTCGCTGAAACGCTGCGCTTCGCGCGACTCGGCGGTGTAGCTCTGCACCACGGGCACGGCGTTGAGCACCTCGGCGGCGATGGCCGATGAGTCCGCGATGCGGTCCTGGCTGGCACGCGACAGGCGCCTGACGCGCCGGCCATAGGCGATGGCGGGCAGCACGATCAGCACGAGGCCGCCCAGCACCTGGGCCATCACCACGGGGTTGGTCACCACCAGCATCGTCAGCGCACCGATGGCCATGATCACGTTGCGCAGCCCCATGGACACGCTGGTGCCCACCACGGTCTGGATCAGGGTGGTGTCGGCGGTCAGGCGAGAGAGCACCTCGCCGGTTTGCGTGGTCTCGAAGAACTCGGGGCTTTGGCGCAGGACGTGGGCGTAAACGGCTCCCTTGATGTCTGACGTGATGCGCTCGCCCAACCAGGTCACCATGAAATAGCGCGAGGCCGAAAACACGCCCAGCGCAGCCCCCACGCCAAACAGGGCCAGGAAGTGCTGGCGCATCTGCATGACGCGCTCGCCCGGGTCGGGGGAGACGAATCCCTGGTCGATCAAGGTGCGAAGGGCCAGCGGCAGCACCAGCGTCGTGATGGCGGCCAGCACCAGGAACAACCCCGCGAGCGCGATGCGTCCGCGGTAGGGCATCAAGAAGGGGCGCAGCGAGCCCAGCGGGCGGATGGACTTGCCTGCGGCGGTGGGGCTGGTCGTGGACATGTTGGGTCTGGGCTCGGCGTTGGCCATGCCTGGCGGCGTGCGAAGTTCGCGTTGCCGTGATTATGATGCCTTGACAATATTTGCGTAGGCAAATAAATTTGCCACCCATGAAAGGTCAGCGCCCCACCCCCCCGATCTACGACCGGGCCACTTATTGCCGCGAAAACAGCATGGGCTACCTCATGCGCCGCATCACGCAGTTGATGGTGGGGCAGGTGGACCGGCGTCTTGGCTGCACGGGGCTGACCCATGCCCAGTGGGCGCCGCTGTTCCTGATCCACCGTGGTGAGGCCAACACCCTGGCCGCGCTGGCGCGTGAACTGCAGGTCGATGCCGGGGCCTTGACCCGAACGCTGGACCGGCTGGAGGCCAAGGGCTTGTGTCGGCGCGAGCGCTCGGCCGAAGACCGCCGCGTGGTGCACCTGATGCTCACGCCAGAGGGCGAAAAAGCCGCCGAACCGGTGCCCGGCATCCTGTGCGATGTCTCCAACGCGATGCTTCAGGGCTTCTCGCCAGCCGAGTGGGAGACCTTGATGGGCTTCCTGCAGCGGATCGTCGGCAACGCCGAGGCGCTCAAGGACTGTCAGCCAGGCGAGTGCACGGGCGATGGCGCCCCCTCCACCGACGCGAGTTGACGCGCCCCGAACGACGATGAGAGGGCTGCCCCAGCCCACGAGAAGGTGTTCCCGATGACGCAGTTCAATCGATTGTCCCCCGCGAGGCCCGTGAACCGGGTGAGCCGACCGCTGGCCTGGTTGGTGCTCGCCGGGTGGGGTGCCCTGATGACCGGGTGTGCGCACCAGGCGATCCAGCCGAAGCTGACGGCCTTGGATGCGAGTGCGCTTGGCGTGAGCGCAAGCGGGCCGCAGCCGGTTTCGGCGCAGATGACCGAGTGGTGGCGGGCGTGCGGCGATGCGCAGCTTGATGCCCTGATCGCGCAGGCCTTGGCCGACAGCCCGACCATCCAGGTGGCGCAAACCCGCCTGCAGCGCGCCCAGGCCCAGGAGATGCTCAGCAGCGGCGCCGACAAGCCGCAGTTGCAGCTCACCGGCAAGACCGACCGACAGCGCTTCACCGAACACGGTTTGTACCCGCCGCCAGTGGCTGGCTCGACCCTGACCACGGGCACCTTGCAGCTCGAAGGCGCCTGGGAGCTGGACCTGTTTGGCAAACAGCGCGCCGAGATCGAGGCCAGCATCGGCCAGCGTCGCGCTTCGGAGGCAGACCTTCAGGCCGCGCGCTTGTTGCTGTCGTCGCAGGTGGCCCGCCAGTACGTGCAGGTTGGCCGACTGCAGGCACAACGCGAGGTGGCGATGCGCACCCTGGCCCAGCGCGAGGAGGTGCTGGCGCTGATCCGCCAAAGGGTGGAGGCTGGCCTGGACACCCAGGTGGAGCTGCGGCAAGGGCAGGGCGCGGTGCCTGACACACGCCAGCAGATCGCTGCGCTCGACGAGCAACTCAGCCTGGCCCGGCATGCCTTGGCGGTGCTGGTCGGGCGAGCCCCCAAGTCGCTGGACGATTTGAACGTGTCGCTGGAGCGCCTGCGTGCACCCGATGTGCCCCAAAGCCTGCCGTTGGACCTGCTGGCCCGCCGCGCCGACGTGATGGCCGCACTCTGGCGTGTGGAGTCGGCTCGCGGCATGAGCGACGCCGCGCGGGCGACCTTCTACCCCAACATCGAGCTGACCAGTTACGCGGGCTACAACGCCATCGGCCTGAACCAGGTGCTCCAGGCCAGCAGCCTGCAATGGGGCTTGCTGCCAGCCATTCACCTGCCGATCTTCGATGGAGACAGGCGCCTTGGCAACCTGAGTGCCCGCGTGGCCGACCAGGACGCGGCCGTGGCGAGCTACAACCAGACCCTCTTGCAGGCCGTGCAGGAAACGGTCGACCAAGTCGACAGCGTGCGCTCGGTGGCGCGCCAGCAAGGCGAGCAGCAAGTGGCGCAAAGCCACATCGAGTCCGCCTACGACCTGGCCACGCAGCGTTACCGCGCGGGCCTGGGCGCCTACCTCACGGTGCTGTCGGCCGAGTCCGCTGTGCTGGCGCAACGCCGCCAGGCCGTCGACCTCAAAGCCCGAGCGCTGGACACCCGCTTTGCGCTGATCCGCTCCGTGGGTGGAGGCTGGACCCCAGCGCCGCCCCTCACCCAGAACACCCCCTCGCAGTCCGGAGACCGTTCATGACCTCGCCTTCGACGAACCCCACGCCAGCATCCCAGCCCCCTGCTGCGCGACGCAAGAAGGCACTGACCATCGTGGCAGCGGCGGTGCTGCTCGGCGGCGGTGCTTATGCCGCTTACTACGCGCTGGTGGCCAGTCACTACGAGCACACCGACAACGCGTACGTGCAGGCCAACGTCGTGCAGATCACGCCTCAGGTGGGCGGCACGGTGGTGGCCATCGGTGCCGACGACACCGACCGCGTCAAGGCCGGTCAGGTGCTGGTCAAGCTCGATCAGGCCGATGCCCGCGTGGCGTTGGACCAAGCCGAAGCCCAGTTGGCGCAGACCGTGCGCGAGGTGCGCACCCTGTTCGCCAACAACGGCACGCTGTCGGCTCAGGTGCAACTGCGCCAGGCCGATCTTGCGCGTGTGCAAAACGAGCTCGCACGCGCGCAGGACGATGTGCAGCGTCGCAGCCCGTTGGTGGCCACCGGGGCCGTTGGCAAGGAAGAGTTTCAGCACGCGCAGGCGCAACAACAATCGGCTCGCAGTGCGGTGGCCGCAGCCGAGTCGGCACTGGCGGCGGCCCGCGAACAACTGGTGTCGAACCAGTCGCTGACCGATGGCACGTCGGTGGCCGAGCACCCCAACGTGGCCCGGGCTGCGGCCCGCGTGCGAGAGGCTTACCTGGCCTTGCAACGCTCGGCCCTGATCGCTCCCGTTGACGGCTTCGTGACCAAGCGCAGCGTCCAGGTCGGCCAGCGCTTGCAGCCCGGCGCCCCGGTGATGTCGCTGGTGACCCTGGAGCAGGCTTGGGTGGACGCCAACTTCAAGGAAAGCCAGCTCAAGCGCATCCGCATTGGCCAGCCGGCCACCTTGACGGCTGACGTTTACGGCCAGAAGGTGGTCTTTCACGGCACCGTGGCGGGCCTGGGCGCGGGCACGGGCGCGGCCTTTGCGCTGCTGCCTGCGCAGAACGCCACCGGCAACTGGATCAAGGTGGTGCAGCGCGTGCCGGTGCGCATCGCGCTCGACGCCAAAGAGGTGGCGGCGCATCCCTTGCGTGTGGGCTTGTCGATGCTGGTCGAGGTGGATGTGAGCCACCAGGAGGGGGGCGTGCTGGCGGCCGAGCCGCGTCCGCACGACGTGGCGCACACGGATGTGTTCGATGCCTTGAGCAAAGACGCCGACGCCCTGGTCAACCGCATCGTCGATCGCAACCTGGGGCGAGGTGCTCGCGTGAGCGCTGGCACCCAAGCGGGCGCCTGACCCATGTCGACCGCCAACCCGGGCGCCGATGTGGCGCCGCCTGAGGCGCAGTCTGCGGCTGCGCCCGCTCTGCAGCATGCGCCGCTGCAAGGCGGCTCGCTGGCGCTGGGCACGCTGGCTTTGTCCCTGGCCACGTTCATGAACGTGCTGGACTCGTCGATCGCCAACGTGTCGCTGCCCGCTATCGCGGGTGACCTGGGTGTGAGCCCGACGCAGGGCACCTGGGTGATCACCAGCTTCGGGGTGGCCAACGCCATTTCGGTGCCGTTGACAGGCTGGCTCACGCAGCGCTTCGGTGCGGTGCGGCTGTTCACAGCCAGCGTGCTGCTGTTCGTGCTGGCTTCGTGGCTGTGCGGTCTGGCAGGCTCGCTCGAGGCCCTGATCGGCTACCGCGTGCTGCAGGGCCTGGTGGCGGGGCCGATGATCCCGCTGTCGCAGACCTTGCTGCTGTCGAGCTACCCGCCAGCCAAAGCCGGCACGGCCTTGGCGATGTGGGCGATCACGACGCTGGTTGCGCCAGTGACGGGGCCGTTATTGGGGGGCTGGATCACCGACAACGTCAGCTGGCCCTGGATCTTCTACATCAACGTGCCTGTGGGGCTGGCGGCGGCGGCCGTGACCTGGCGCATCTACGCCAAGCGCGAGACGCCGATCAAGGTCTTGCCCATCGACAAGGTGGGGCTGGCCTTGCTGGTGCTGTGGGTGGGTGCGTTGCAGATCATGCTCGACAAGGGCAAGGAGCTGGACTGGTTCGAGAGTGGCGAGATCGTGGCCCTGGCTGTGGTGGCGCTGGTGGGCTTCGTCGTCTTCCTGATCTGGGAGCTCAACGAAGAGCACCCGGTGGTCGAGCTGCGCCTGTTCGCCTCGCGCAACTTCCTCTTCGGGGTGCTGACGCTGTCCATTGGCTACGGGCTGTTCTTTGGCAACGTGGTGCTGTTGCCTTTGTGGTTGCAGCAGCACATGGGCTACACGGCGTCGGTGGCGGGCATGGCGGTGGCGCCGGTGGGTTTGCTGGCCATCTTGCTGTCGCCCATCGTGGGCAAGAACGTGACCAAGGTGGACCCGCGCCTGCTGGCCACGGTGGCCTTCCTGTTCTTTGCGCTGGTGTTGTGGATGCGCTCGAGCTTCACGGTGCAGGCCGACTTCACCACCATCATGATTCCGACCATCTTGCAAGGTGGCGCCATCGCGTTCTTCTTCATCCCCTTGAGCGCGATCACGCTGGCGGGGCTGACGCCGGACCGCATCCCGTCGGCATCGGGCTTGAGCAACTTCGTGCGCATCACGGCGGGGGCGATGGGCACGTCGGTGGTCACCACGCTGTGGGACAGCCGGGCGACCATGCACCACGCGCACATGGTCGAGCACATCAGCACCACCGACCCGGGTGCGGTCGAGGCGTTCTCGGCCTTGCAATCGGCGGGGCTGTCCATGCAGCAGGCCGCCGCGCAGGTCAATCGCTTGATCGATCAGCAGGCGTTCACGCGGGCGGCCGACGATGTCTTCCTGGCCTCGGCGGGCTTTTTCCTGCTGCTGATCCCGTTGATCTGGCTGGCGAAGGTGAAAAAGGGCGCTGCGGCAGTGGATGGCGGGGCGCACTGAGCCCTTCATCAATGCAGGCCGTGGCCTGGCTCAGGCTGGCACGCGGTAGTGCGCTTCGCTCATGAGGTCGATGCCGCACACCAGGTTCTCGGCCCATGCGATGAATTGCGGCACGGCCTCGCCCACCAGCGGCGAGCCGTGTTGCGGCACGATCATGTCGATCTTGAGTTCGCGCACCATGCGTGCCCAGCAGCGCAGCACCTTGTTGGAGACCATGTAGCGACGGTGAAAGCCCTCCATGCCGCGCGGCAGTGGGTTCAGCGAGGAGATGGGCCTGAGCGCTTCTTCGCCCGGCACCAGCGACACACCCAGGTCGCCCGAGAACAGGATGCGGGCCGTCGGGTCGTAGAACTGGAAATTGCCCTCTGCGTGCATGAAGTGCGCGGGCAGGGCGATGAGCTCGCGCCGACCCACGGTGATGCGCATGCCGCCGTCGGGGATGCCGATCACGCGGCCCGTTGTCTTGCCTGGCTTGCAAAAGTGCGGCACGAACCGCTCCCACAGCGTCGAGACGTAGAGCTTGGCATCGGGCGTGGCCGTCATCCAGCGGTCCAGCGAGGCGATGATGTCCGGGTCGGCATGCGAGGCCAGGATGGCCGACAGCTTCGAGGGCGGGAAGTGCCGCGTCATGCCCAGGTAGAGCTCGCTGTAAGCCAGGTTGCCGCCCGGGTCGATGATGGCGCCATGGTCGCCGTCGACGATGAGGAACTGGTTGGCCTGCACAGCCTCGCCACCCTCGTCACCCAGGTTGGAGAACATCAGGCAGGCGTGGTCGCCCTGGCGGAAAAGCTCTTGCGGCATGGGTGTCCCTTGATCTGGGTTGGCTCAACGAGGCCAACGTGGATGGGGACTGTAGGCAGCCGGACCGCCCGGAGCCTTAACTCAGATCAAGTCTGCTGCGGGCTGGTCGCGCGAGGCGCGTTGGCATCATGCGTGTGCCGTGAAGATGCCACACGCGGCATCGGCCAGCGCTTGCGCGTCGCGGCCATCGTCGCAGGCCAGCACGTGTCGGTTCGGCATGCTGCGCAGCCAGGTCACTTGGCGTTTGGCCAGTTGGCGTGTGGCCGCGATGCCCCGCTGCGTGACCTCGTGGCGCACCTGGGGGTCGGCCAGGTTCAAGCCCTCATCCAAGGCCTCCCACACCTGGCGATAACCCAGGCAGCGGATCGAGGGCAGGTCGGCATCGAGGTCGCCGCGTGCGCGCAGGCGCCGGACTTCGTCGATGAAGCCTTGCGCCATCATCTGCTCGAAGCGGAGCGCCACGCGGTGGTGCAGCCAGGCGCGCTCGGTGGGCTCGAGCGACACCAGGGTGGCGCTCACGCGAGGCGGCGAATCGGCCTGCTTGCTGTGGAAATGCGACAGCGGCTGCCCGGTGCCATGGAAGACCTCCAGCGCCCGCTGGATGCGTTGCGTGTCACCTGGCGCCAGTCGTGCGGCGGTGATGGGGTCCACCTGCTGCAGCTCCGCGTGCAGGGCCACGCTGCCTTGGGCCTTCATGCGCGCGTCGAGTTCGGCGCGCACCTCGGGTGCGATGGCGGGCATCTCGTCCATGCCTTCGAGCAGGGCCTTGAGGTAGAGCATGGTGCCGCCCACCAGCAACGGCCTGCCACCGCGCGAGCGGATGCCTGCGATGGCCTCGGTGGCCTCGGCCACGAAGCGGGCGGCGCTGTAGCGCTCAAGCGGGTCGACGATGTCGATGAGGTGGTGCGGTGCCTGGGCGAGTTCCTGGGCGGTCGGCTTGGCCGTTCCGATGTCCATCTCGCGGTAGATCAAGGCCGAGTCGACGCTGACGATTTCGATGGGGCGGCCACCATGTTGTCGCTCAGCCATGGCCAGCGCCACGGCCGTTTTGCCGCAGGCGGTGGGGCCGGTGAGCACCCACAGCGGCTCGTCGGGCTGGGCAGGGGCGGGCGTGGTGGCGTGCATGGGCTGGGGGGCGACGTGTGGATGAGGCTGATGGATGGGCCTGATGAGGTGGCTGTTGACGGGTGCTCAGGCCGAATGCGGCGCCAGGCCATGGCGTTGCACCCGCCTCAAGGCGGTCCAAGCGGTGAGGGCGCCACCCATGGCCAGGCCCAGCGTCATCGGGTGCAGGGTGCCAGCCCAGCCGGGCAGCGATGTCCACCAGGACAGCGCGGCACCCACGACGAAAGCCGTGGTCGCCAGCACGAAGCCGGAAAATGCCGAAGCGGCGCCCGCCTGGGTCGGGAAGGCAGCGACCACGCCGGTCTGGCCGCAAGGCTGGTGGATGCCATGCGCGAAGGCGTAGAGCCACAGGCCAGGCAGCAAGGCGCCCGGGTGCACCGGGTGGGCCTCGGCCAGGGCGCTGGCCTGCCAGGCCGACACCAGGGCCATCCACAGTCCTCCGCCCAGCGAGCACCAGCCTGCCAGCCTCACGGTGCCCAGCAGGCCGTGGCGAGGCAGCCAGCGCCGACAAAACAGCGTGCCCACCAGGTAAGACAGCGAGAGCGTGGCCATGGTGGCGCCAAATGCCGTGCGGCCGACGTGCATCAGCTCAATGAAAACGAAAGGCGAAAGCGCCAGGTAGACGTACAGGCCACCGTAGGTGCTCGATGTCAACAGCGCGTGCGCACGGAACGTGGGGTGGCGCGAGATGCCGATCCATTGCTGAAGCATCGAGCCCCAATCCAGTCGCTGCTGGCGCCGATCGTCGGGCAAGGTCTCGGGCAGCTGTCGCCACACGAAGGCCCAGATCAAGCCGCCGAACACGATCAGCAGGGCCATGGTGGCTCGCCAGCCCCCGTGCGTCGCTGCCAGGCCTCCCAGCACCGGTCCGAACAAGGCCAGGATGCCCAAGCCCGTCATGCCCCGGGCCATGGCGCGGGCGCCGGCTTCGGGTGCATACAGGTCGCGCACCATCGCGCGGCCGCACACCACCGCAGCCGACAGGCTCGCACCTTGCGCGATGCGCGCCAGCAGCATCGTCTCGAAGTTGATCGCCAGGGCCGCACCCACGCTGGCCAGCGTGTACAGACCCAGGCCCCAACGCAGCACCGGCTGGCGACCGAAGCGATCGGAGATCGGGCCCCACACCAGTTGCCCGATGCCGAACGCCAGGATCAGCACCGACAAGGTCCACTGCGCCGAGGCCGGGCTCAGGCCCAGGCCCTGCTGCAGTTGTGGCAGGGCGGGCAGGTAGAGGTCGGTGGTCAGCGGCTGCAACCCTGTGAGCAAGCCCAGGGCCGTGACAACGACCCAGGCCGGGATGGGGGCGGAGCCGGTGGCTTTGGAGGCCGGCGATGCTGCGGACATGGGCCGCTTCAGAAGCGCTCGTCCGGACGCAGGAAGCGCCATTGGCCGGCCGGCAGCTTGCCCAACACCACGCGACCCATGCGCACGCGCTTGAGTCCGACCACCTTCAGGCCCACCAGTTCGCACATGCGGCGGATCTGGCGCTTGCGGCCTTCGCGCAGCACCACGCGCAGCTGCTGCTCGTTCTGCCACGACACCTGCGCGTGCTTGAGTTGCTTGCCATCGAGCTCCAGGCCGTGGCGCATGAGCGCGATGGCCTCTTCAGGCGTGGCGGCTTGCACGTTCTCGGCGTCTGGCTGGGCCACGTTTTGCACGCGCACCAGGTACTCCTTCTCGACGCCGGAGTCCTCGCCGATCAGCGCCTTGGCGATGCGCCCGTCCTGCGTCAGCACGAGCAGGCCTGTCGAGTCGATGTCCAGGCGCCCGGCTGGCGCCAGGTTGCGCAGGTGCGCGCGGTTGAGCTTGATCGGCAGCTTGTCGTCGGACCAGCGGTTGTCGGGGGTGATCAGGGTGATGGCCGGCTCGTGGCCGTCTTCGGCCTGTGCGCTCACATAGCCAATGGGCTTGTGCAGCAAGATGGTGACGCGCTGGGCCTGTTGCTGGTGCGCCTGCGGGTCGATGTCGATGGTGACGTCGGGCAGGACACGCAAGCCCAGCTCGGCGATGACCTCGCCATCGACTCGCACCCAACCGGCCGCGATCCACTCGTCGGCCTCGCGGCGAGAGGCCATGCCTCGCTCGCTCATCAGCTTGGACAGGCGCACGCGGCCATCGTCCTCGACCGGGCGCTGAAAAGCCGGTTGGCGCGGCGCCATGGGCGCTTCGGCGGCACGGGGCTCTGCTTGAAAGCGCTGGCGCTCGTGATGCACCGGGGTGTCCGTACGAGGGTCGGGGCGCGGCGCACCGGTGCGGCCAACAGGGCGGCCATCATCACGACCATCAGGGCGAGGCCCTCGTGATGGACGATCGTCGCGGCGTGGGCCATCGCCACGAGGGCCGGGATTGACCCGGTGGTCATCGGCGTGGCGAGAGGTGGGGCCATCCTGGCGTGGATGAGGTCGGCGATCCGCGCGGGCTTCGCGCTCGGCACGTTCAACGCGGGCCTGCTCTGCCTCGGCAGCGGTCATGCGCTTGCGTGGCGCGCTGCCGGAGCCACGCACCGGCGGCTTGTGGGCGGAGGGGGCGTCGCCCGTGGCGGCGGGGCGCGACAGGCTGATCTTCTTGCGTTCGGTCATCGGGGTCTCAGCGGCCGCGCAAAAAGAGCGCGTCCAGGTCCTTCAAGGTGAGCTGGCGCCAGGTGGGGCGGCCGTGGTTGCACTGGTCTGCGCGTTCGGTGGCTTCCATGTCACGCAGCAGGGCGTTCATCTCGGGCAGGGTCAGGCGGCGGTTGGCGCGCACGGCGCCGTGGCAGGCCATGGTGGCCAGCAACTCGTGTTGGGCGCGTTGCAGCACATCGCTGGCATCGACCTGTGCCAGGTCGGCCAGCACCGATCGGGTCAGCTCGACGCCATCGGCCTGCACCAGGGCCGTGGGCAGGGCTCGCACGGCCAACTTGCCTGGGCCGATCAGGCCGACGTCCAGTCCCAGCTGCAGCAGCGTTTCGTGGTGGCTTTCAACCGTTGCGCATTCTTGCGGCGTGGCGGCGAAAGTCTGGGGCAGCAACAGCGGCTGGCTGGCCAGGCGATCAGCAGACAACTGGGCTTTGAGCCGCTCGTAGACCACGCGCTCGTGAGCGGCGTGCATGTCCACGATGATCAGGCCCTGGGCGTTTTCTGCCAGCACGTAGATGCCACCGACTTGCGCGATGGCGCGGCCCAGCGGCCATTCGTGTTCGGGCAGCGATGCGTCTGACGCGCCGCGAGGCAGCGCGCTCGAGGCGGTGTTTGTCCCGGCCTGCAGGCCCTCGTCGGCCTGGCGCACGACGCGAGGCAGGTTCATGCCTGCGAATGCGTCCACCGATCCACCGGTTTGCAGCGAGGTCGGTTGCGTCGGGGTGCCGTCGTGTGGCCAACCCGCCCAGCGGCGCTCGGTGGCACCGTCGGCCGCTTGCCAGGGCAGGGCGTCCTGGCGGCTCGAGAGCAGGGGGGCAGCGGTGGGCTGTGCGTTGCCTGAGATGTCGGCTGACCCCGGCTGGGTTGTCGAGCCTTGTGAACTGGAGGTGTCCGCGTGATCCGCCTGTGCCTTGTCGTGGGTGGCCGCTTGTGCCCGCGACAAGGCCAATGCTTTTTCAACCGCCTTGCGCACCGCCTGGTGCACCTCGCGCGAATCGCGAAAGCGCACCTCGATCTTGGTGGGGTGCACGTTGACGTCCACCCGCTCGGGGTCGATCTCGATGAAGAGCACGTAGGTGGGCTGGCGGCTGCCGTGCAGCACGTCTTCATAAGCCGAGCGAATGCCGTGGGCGATCAGCTTGTCGCGCACATAGCGGCCGTTGACGTAGCAGTATTGCCAGTCGGCGCGCGAGCGGGCGGCGTCAGGCAGGCCGGTGCGACCGAACACGCGCATCGGTCCGATCTGGAGCTCGACTTCGCGGCTGCCTTCGACAAAGGCGTCGCCCAGGATGTCGTGCACGCGCTGCTGGAGCGAGCCGGCGCGCAGTTGCTCGACCAGCTTGCCTTCGTGCCAGACGCTGAAACCCACGTCCGGGCGGGCCAGCGCATGGCGGCGCACCGACTCCAGGCAGTGGGCCAGCTCGGTGGCGTCGGACTTGAGGAACTTGCGTCGAGCGGGCGTGCTGAAGAACAGTTCGCGCACCTCGACGCTGGTGCCCACGGCGCGCGCGGCCGGGCTGAGCTCGCCTGAGCGGGCATCGAGCCTGTGGGCATGTGCATCGGCCGCCGTGCGGCTGGCGATCGACGACTCGGACACCGAAGCGATGGCGGCCAGCGCCTCGCCACGAAAGCCCATGGTGGCAACGTGTTCCAGGTCATGCAGCGAGCGGATCTTGCTCGTGGCGTGGCGTTGCAGGGCCAGGGGCAGCTCGGCCACGGGGATGCCGCAACCATCGTCCTCGACCAGGATCTGGCGCACACCTCCGCCCATCAGCTTGACGGTGACCTGGGTGGCGCCTGCGTCCAGCGCGTTGTCGACCAGCTCGCGCACCACCGAGGCCGGGCGCTCGACCACCTCGCCGGCCGCGATCTGGCTGACCAGTTCGTCGGGCAGGGCCTGGATGGTGCGCCTGGGTGTGTTCCCCCCTGGATCGGGCGTGTTGGCGGCCTCTGGATGGAACCCGCCGGAGCGGAGGGGGTCTGCTGTCATGACATGATTGTAAAAGGGCGCTGCCCTTTGGCCGCCCTGGGGCCAACGGTCACCCTGCCCGGTTGGCTGCTTTGTGCCCTTTTTCTGTCTTGACGCCTTTTTTGCCGCCCGCCTGGGCGCCCACCATGGAAATCGTCACCTTCCTCATCGACTTCATCCTGCACATCGACAAGCACCTCAAGGAGTTCGTCGATGCCTACGGCACGCTGGTCTACGCGCTGCTTTTCCTGATCGTTTTTGTCGAGACGGGGCTGGTGGTGATGCCCTTCCTGCCGGGCGACTCGCTGCTGTTCATGGTCGGCACCCTTGCCGCTGCCGACGCGTTGAGCCTGCCGGTGGCCATCGCCATTTTGCTGGTGGCTGCCATCACCGGTGACCAGCTCAACTACAGCATCGGACGCTACTTCGGCCCCAAGGTCTTTCAGTGGGAGGACTCGCGCTTCTTCAACCGCAAGGCCTTTGACGCAGCCCACGCCTTTTATGAAAAGCACGGCGGCGTCACCATCATCCTGGCTCGCTTCATGCCCTTCATCCGCACCTTCGCACCTTTCGTGGCTGGTGTGGCCGAGATGGACAGGGCCAAGTTCACGGCCTACAACGTGGTGGGTGCCGTGATCTGGGTGGTGGGGCTTTGCGTGGCCGGCTACCTGTTCGGCAACATCCCGTTTGTGCAGCAGCACCTGAGCAAGATCATCCTGGCGATGATCATCGTGCCCGGCCTGATCGCCTTGTATGGCGGCTGGCGTGCTGCCCGCGCCGACAAGGGCACCGCCAGCGCCGCCTGAGTGCCACGGTTTGCGGGCGCGCCACTTGGCCGCTCGCTGCTCGGCTTCGCGGGCACCACGCAGTGCACCGCTCAGGTCACAGCGCGCGGTTGCGCGCCAACGGTGGGTTGCGATCGAAGTAGCGCTTGATGCCCGACATCAGCGCATCGGCCAGCTTGCTCTGGTAGTCGTCGTCGCGCAGCTTTGACTCTTCGTCCGGGTTCGAGATGAAACCGGTTTCGACCAGGATGGACGGGATGTCCGGGGCCTTGAGCACGGCAAAGCCGGCCTGCTCGACCCTGGGCTTGTGCAGCTTGCCGACCTTGCCCAGGTGCGACAGCACCGCCTGGCCGAGCTTGAGGCTGTCCTTGATCTGGGCGGTGGTGGACATGTCCAGCAGCGCATGCATGACCGACGAGTCCTTGGCCTTGATGTTGACGCCGCCGACCATGTCCGAGGCGTTCTCGCGTTTGGCCATCCAGCGGGCGGCGGCGCTCGTGGCGCCCTTGTCGGACAGCGCAAAGATCGAGGCGCCCCGCGCCTGCGGGTTCATGAAGGCGTCGGCGTGGATGGAGACGAACAGATCGGCCTGCACGCGTCGAGCCTTGCCCACGCGGTCCTTCAAGGGCACGAAGTAGTCGGACTCGCGCGTCAGCATGGCGCGCATGCCAGGCTGGGCATTGATGCGCGCCCGCAACTTCTGCGCGATAGACAGCACCACGTCCTTTTCATACAGGCCACTGGGCCCGATGGCCCCCGGATCTTCGCCACCATGGCCTGCGTCGATGGCCACGATGATCAGGCGCTGGGTGGAGGTGGCCCGATCAGGTGTGTCCTTGCTTCGCTCAGGCGTGGGCACCGGTGGGCGGCCAGTTCCAGCAGGGGCTTGTGCCTGTCGCTCGGCCGGTGAGCCTGCTTTGCCTGGCAGGCTGCCGATGAACTCGCCCAAGGCATCGTTCATGGAGTCAGCCGCTTGCTCGGAAGATGTGCTGGCCGGCCCAGTTGTTGTTTGACCGACCTGACCGGTTGGGGCGGAGGAGGCAGCTGCCGCGCTGCCGGCACTGCCTGCATTGGGCTGGCCGGACACGCTGGGCGTGTTTGGCACGCCGGCGCCCACGGCAGCCCCGCTGGCAGGGGCCGAGGCCGCCTGCAGCCCCAGCCTCGGGTCGATGGCCTGCTTGGGGTAGAGGTCGAACACCAGGCGGTGCTGGTAGGCCGCCACGGGGGGCAAGCCGAACACCTGTGGCTTGATGGCCTGCTTGAGGTCGATGACCAGGCGCACCACCTTCGGCCGGTTCTGGCCCACGCGAACGCCAGCGATGTAAGGGTCGTCGGCTCGCACCTTGCGCACCAGCTCCTTGATCTGCGGGCTGAGCTCCAGGCCGTCGATGTCGATGACCAGGCGGTTGGGGCTGTCCACCGCGAAGAAGGTGGCGTTGAGCGCCGTGTCCGACTCCAGGGTGACGCGCGTGTAAGCCTCGGCCGGCCACAGGCGCACGGCCACCAGTTGCGCACCCCAGGCCAGCTCGACGGGGCCCAGCACCAGCAGGGCGGAGCCGCCCAAGGCCTGCTTGAGCAGACGGCGGCGGGTGTTGTTCGGCTCAGCCATGTGCGGCTTCCCCAGCTTGGGCCATCGCGTTGAGCGATGCGATGCCTGCGGCGGTGCAAGCCTGCAGCCGAACCTGGCGCCGATGCTCGTCAAGCGGCTCGATCAGCAGCCGCAGGTCAGGGCAGGGCAGCAGGCCAGCGGCTTTGTCCGGCCACTCGACCAGCTTGAGCCCGTTGGCACCAAACAGGTCGCGAAAGCCCGCGTCTTCCCACTCCTGCGGGTCGTTGAAGCGGTAGAAGTCGAAATGCTGGATGTCGATGCCAGGCACCTGGTGCGGCTCGACCACCGCGTAGCTCGGGCTTTTGATGCGCCCCTGCACGCCCAGCGCTCGAAGCAGGTGGCGCGTGAACGTGGTCTTGCCTGCGCCCAGCGTGCCATGCAACTCGATGACGTGGCTGCCACCTTGGCGCAGCATTGGAGCCAGCGTCAAAGCCAGTCGTTCAGCCAGCGCAGCACAGCCGGCCTCATCGGGCCAGGTGTCTTCGAGCGTCGCGAGTGCCGGATGGCTTGCTAGGATGGACGGATGCGTCATGAACTTCGACCCGACTCGGCCCAACAAGACGTCCGGGAGGGCTTCGGGCAGGATGCCGAGTTGTTGGCGCCCGAGTTGTTGGCGCAATTGCGCCAATGGGCCACAGAGCTGGGATTTTCTCAGATTGGCGTAGCTGGTGTCGACTTGTCAAGTGCCGAGCCGGGTCTGATGGACTGGCTGGCGCGTGGTTTCCACGGGGACATGCACTACATGGCCTCGCACGGCCTCAAGCGCGCAAGGCCCGCCGAGTTGGTGCCGGGCACCGTGCGCGTGATCACGGCGCGCATGGACTACCTGCCCGACAGCCTGCCTGGCAACGACCCCGACGGCTGGCAGACCATCGAGTGGCAAAGGCTGTCTTCGCCCGGTGCGGCCACCGTGTCGGTCTATGCCCGGGGGCGGGACTATCACAAGGTTCTGCGCGCGCGCCTGCAGAAGCTGGCCGACCGGTTGAGCGAGCGCATCGGCCCGTTTGGACACCGCGTGTTCACGGATTCGGCGCCGGTGCTGGAGGTCGAACTGGCCAGCCGCAGCGGCATCGGCTGGCGAGGCAAGCACACGCTGTTGCTCTCTCGTGAAGCTGGCTCGGCTTTCTTCCTGGGCGAGATCTATGTCGACCTGGCCTTGCCACTGACGGATTCAGAGCCCACCCGCTGCGGGACCTGCCGCGCCTGCGTCGATGTTTGCCCGACCCAGGCCATCGTCGAAGAAGGCCTGGTCGATGCGCGCCGATGCATCTCCTACCTGACGATCGAGCAGGGCGGGCCGATCCCGCACGAACTTCGCCCCCTGATGGGCAATCGCATCTACGGCTGTGACGACTGCCAGCTCACCTGTCCCTGGAACAAGTTTGCCCGCCGCGCGGTGGTGCCGGACTTCGACGTGCGCCCGGACTTGGCCGACCCGACTCTTTTGCAGCTTTGGCGCTGGGACGAGGCCACCTTCCTCAAGCAGACAGAAGGCAGCGCCATCCGTCGCATCGGGTTTGCGCGTTGGCAGCGCAACATCGCGGTGGCCATCGGCAACACCCTGGCGGGGCGGCTGCATGGCGGCGAGGGCGCCTGCCCAACCGCCTTGCGGCATGAGCTGCTGCTGGCTTTGCAGACCTGGCAACGGCAGCCGCCCGAACTTGGCGAACACCATGCGTTGGTGGCCGAGCACGTCGCCTGGGCGCTGGCGCAGGCCGATGATCGGGCGCCTTGATGCGAGCGGGTCCCCGCCCCGAAGCGCGAGCCTGATCAGCCGTTGACCAGCACCAGCTTGCCGCGCACCTGGCGCGAACCCATCAGCGTGAAAGCCTCCTTGAGTTGCGACATCGGCAGCTTGTGCTCGACCACGGGCTTGATCTTGCCTTCCATGTACCAGGCAGCCAGCTGCATCAGGCAGGCGGCGTTGTTCTGCGGTTCGCGCTTGGCGAACTCGCCCCAGAACACGCCCAGCACCGAGGCGCCCTTGAGCAGCGCCAGGTTCAGCGGCAGGTTGGGGATGGCGCCGTTGGCGAAGCCCACGACCAGGTGGCGCCCGCGCCAGGCAATCGAGCGGAAGGCCTGCTCGGTCAGCTCGCCGCCCACCGGGTCGTAGACCACATCAGGGCCTTTGCCTTCGGTCAAGGTCTTGAGTTCGTCGCGCAGGTTCTGCGTGCTGTAGTTGATGGTGGCGTCGGCACCGAGCTCCTTGCACAGCGCGCACTTCTCGTCCGAAGAGGCCGCGGCGATCACCTTGGCGCCTGCGGCCTTGGCGATCTGGATGGCGGCCGTGCCCACGCCACCGGCGGCGCCCAGCACCAGCACGGTCTCACCTGCCTTCAGTGCAGCGCGGTCCATCAGCGCGTGATAAGTGGTGCCATAGGTGCACAGGAAGGCGGCGGCGTCCTCGAACGAGAAGACCGGGGGCAGGGGCATCAACATGGCGGCCGGGGCCACCACGTGCGTGCCAAAGCCACCCGTGCCGGCGAAGCCTGCCACCTGTGTGCCCACGCTCAGGTGTTTGACGCCCTCACCCACCGCCTCGACGATGCCAGCGAACTCGGCGCCGGGCACGAAGGGCAGCGGCGGCTTCATCTGGTACTTGCCCTGCACGATCAACAGGTCGGGGAAGTTCAGGCTGGCGGCCTTGATGGCCACGCGCACCTCGCCCTTGCTGGGCTCGGGGGTGGGGGCTTCTTTCCAGGTCAGGGCCTCGGGGCCATCCAGGGTTTCGCAGAACCAGGCTTGCATCGCGGGTGTCTCCTCGTGGTGATGCGCTAGGGGCGCGCTTGTTGCGCGTTTTGTTCGGATGTTGAGAGGGGGCTCACAGCGTCCGGGTGTTGAAGGTGTCGCACTGGCCCATGTCGCCGGACTCGAAACCGCGCTTGAACCAGCGCATGCGCTGGGCGCTGCTGCCGTGCGTGAAGCTTTCAGGGACCACTTCGCGGCCGGCGCCGCGTTGCAAGGCGTCGTCGCCGATCTGCGAGGCCGCGTTCATCGCTTCCTCCAGGTCGCCAGATTCCATCAGGCCTTTGCTCTGCTCGGTGTCGTGGGCCCAGATGCCGGCGTAGCAGTCGGCCTGCAGCTCCAGGCGCACGCTCAGGGCGTTGTACTCGGCTTGGCTGACGCGTCGGCGGGCCTCTTCCAGCTTGGCGCTGGTGCCCACCAGGTTCTGCACGTGGTGGCCGACTTCGTGCGCGATCACGTAGGCTTGCGCGAAGTCACCGGGCGCACCCAGGCGGTTTTTCAGGGTGTCATAGAAGTCGAGGTCGATGTAGACGCGCTGGTCGGCCGGGCAATAGAAAGGGCCCATGGCCGCCTCGCCCTGGCCGCAGGCCGTGGGCGTGCTGCCGCGGAACAGCGTCAGGCGAGGCTCCTGGTAGCGAGCACCCTGGGCCTGGAACTGGCCACGCCAGACGTCTTCGGTGGTGGCCAGCACCTGGCGCACGAAACGCGAGCCCGCGTCCTGGGCTGGGGTGGCGCTGGGGTCTGGGCGTTGCACCTCGCCGCTGGCCTGGTTCGGGCCGCCCTGCATGCCGCCCAGCACATTGAGCACCGTCATCGGGTTGATGCCCAGGAAGTAGCTGGCCACCAGTGCGATGGCCACGGTGCCCAGGCCGAGCCTGCCACCTGGCAAAGGCAGCCGGGGGCCACGGCCACCGCCTGATTCGCGCACGTCGTCGACGTTTTCGCTCTCGCGCTGTCCATCCAGTTTCATGCGAACTCCCTGGGCCCGGTGGTGGTGTGACGCGCTGGATGTTAGCAGTGCACCGTTGCTGGCTCGGGGGGGGGCTTGCGCCACGTTGGCGCACGGGACATCGCCGCTTCACCCATGTGGGGCATGGCCAGCGGCCCGATAGAATCGCCCCATGCAAGACACCCCCGTCGCTCAGGCAGCAAAGCTGCCGGTTGTCATCATCGGCGCTGGCCTGGCTGGCCTGACCGTGGCCCTGAACCTGGCTGAGACCCAGCCTGTGATCGTGCTGGCCAAGCGGCAGCTCGAAGAAGCCGCCACGGCCTGGGCCCAGGGCGGCATCGTCGGGGTGCTGGGCAGCGACGACAGCATCGAGTCACACGTTCGGGACACGCAGGAGGCCGGGGCCGGGCTGGTCGATGAGCGCACGGCCGAGTTCATCGCCCGCCACAGTGCCGACGCCGTGGAGTGGCTCGTCGCCCGAGGCGTGCCCTTCTCGCCTGATCCGCAAGGGCCGCTGGGCTTGCACCTCACGCGCGAAGGGGGGCACGCCGTGCGCCGCATCGCGCATGCGGCCGATGCCACCGGCAAAGCCATCCATGACGTGCTCTTGGCCGAGGTCAAGCGCCACCCCAACATCCAGCTGCGCGAGAAGTGGATGGCGATCGACCTGGTCACCAACCGCCACCTCAAGCGTTCGCAGCAAGACACTGCGGTGCGATCGCTCGACGCGGGCCGCTGCCACGGCGTCTACGCGCTTGACTTGTCCAATGGCCGGGTTGAAACGCTGGCAGCATCCGCGGTGGTGCTGGCATCGGGCGGGGTGGGCAAGGTCTACCGCTACACCAGCAACCCCGAGACCTCGACGGGCGACGGCATCGCCATGGCCTGGCGCGCGGGCTGTCGCGTGGCCAACATGGAGTTCATCCAGTTCCACCCGACCTGCCTGTACCACCCGCAAGAGCGCAGCTTCCTCATCACCGAAGCGCTGCGTGGCGAAGGCGCCATCCTGCGCCTGCCCGACGGCACCCGCTTCATGCCCGCGCACGACGAGCGGGGTGAGCTGGCCCCGCGCGACATCGTGGCCCGCGCCATCGACTTCGAGATGAAGAAGCACGGCCTGGACCACGTCTGGCTGGATGCGACCCACCTGGGCGAAGCCTTCCTGAAAGAGCACTTCCCGACCATCCACGCACGTTGCCTCTCGCTGGGCATCGACATCGCCAAGCAGCCCATCCCGGTGGTGCCGGCGGCGCACTACACCTGCGGTGGCGTGGTCACCGACCTGCAAGGCCGCACCGACCTGCCCGGCCTGTACGCCGTGGGCGAGACCACCTACACCGGCCTGCATGGCGCCAACCGCCTGGCCAGCAACTCATTGCTGGAGTGTGTGGTGCTGGGCCGCACTTGTGCCGATGACATCGAGGCCAGCCGCCCGGCCAAGTCGCCCAAGCTGCCCGACTGGGACGAAAGCCAGGTGACCGACGCCGACGAAGAGGTGGTGATCGCCCACAACTGGGACGAGCTGCGCCTGCTGATGTGGAACTACGTTGGCATCGTGCGCACGACGCGCCGCCTGGAGCGCGCCCTGCACCGCATCAAGCTGCTGCGCCAGGAGATCGACGACTACTACGCGGCCTTCCGCGTCAGCCGCGACCTGCTGGAGCTGCGCAACCTGGTCGATTGCGCCGAGTTGATCGTGCGCTCGGCCTTGTCGCGGCAGGAGAGCCGCGGCCTGCACTTCAGCCGAGATTACCCGCGCACGCTGCCGGTCAGCTTCCCGACCATCTTGTGCAAGAAGCCCAAGAAAAAGGACGCCTGGTTGCCTTGATGACCGCCAGGTGATTCAGCGGCGCGCGCGCATCGCAAAGCGCGCCTGCACGAACTCGAAGGCGTAGACCACCGTGTCCAGGATCAGTTGCTCGCTGTCCTGGCGCTCTTTCTCGGTCATGTGAAAGGCCAGATCCACCTGGTGACGGATGTAGCGCGGCGGCAGGCGGTTCAGTGCCACGCAGGCCACATCGGGGTGGTGGTCTTCTGTGAGCAGCGGATAGCGATGCGCCATGTCCATCACCATGTTCACGACCTGCTGTTCGTAGTAGTTGTGGAGGGTGGTGAAGTCGGCGGGCATGGCTGGGGCTGGGCGAGCTGAGGTCGGGCAACGGCCAAGGCAAGCCAGCGCAGCTGGCACGGGTGGCGCGTGTGGTTCTCAGGAGTGTCGCCGACGTCGGCTTTCCCGGGGTGTGAAAAAAGCGGCAGAAAACCGTTCAGCCGCTTCGGTCAGGCCACCTTGCCCAGCACCCGCATCGAGAAGTCCACGGCCTGAACGTCTTTGGTCAGCTTGCCGATGGAGATGCGGTCCACGCCGGTTTCTGCGATGCCGCGCAGTTGCGCCAGCGTGACGCCACCGGACACCTCCAGCAAGGCGCGACCCTGGGCCACTTCCTGGTTGATGCGCACGGCCTCGCGCATCATCTCCAGGCTGAAGTTGTCGAGCAGGACGCTGACCGCGTCGGCGGCCAGGGCTTCGCGCAACTCGTCCAGCGTTTCAACTTCCACCTGGATGGTGATCTGCTCGCGCAGCGGCGAGGCCTGGGCCGCAACCAGGGCCTGGGCGTTGCGCACGGCGGCCGTGACCGAGCCGGCCGCAGCGATGTGGTTTTCCTTGATGAGGATGCCGTCGTACAAGGCCAGGCGCTGGTTGGCGCCACCACCCACGCGCACGGCGTACTTCTGCGCCAGTCGCAGGCCGGGCAGCGTCTTGCGGGTGTCGAGCACCACGCAGCCGCGCGGGTTGGGCGAGGCGCCTTCGATGGCCTGCATGTGGCGGCGCGTGAGCGTGGCCACGGCCGAGAGCGTCTGCAGGAAGTTCATGCTCGGGCGCTCGGCCGTCAGCAGCGCGCGGGCATCGGCCTGGATGTGGCAGACCGGCGTGTCGGCAGCCATGAGCGCACCCTCTTCGTAGCACCAATCAATTTGAGCGCGGGGGTCGAGCTGCAGCAGGCAGGCCTCGAACCAGTCGCGACCGCACAGCACGGCCTCTTCGCGCACGATCAGACGAGCCTGAACGCGCTCGTTGGCGGGTACCAGCTGTGCGGTCCAGTCGCAAACGCCCACGTCTTCAAACAGGGCGTCACGGACGTTGCGGGCACGGGCTTCTTCGAGGTTTTCGTTGTGGTCGAACATGGGGGATGGCAAGCAGGATGAGGGCTGGCGTTGAATCGGCGCGGGCTGTCGGCGTGACTTCAAGCCGAGCCGATGTTGGGCACGAAGCCTTGCGCCGGTTTGGTGATGGCCGATGGGTTCCTGGCGACGAAGTCGAGCATGCGGTCGATGCAGCCATGCGCCTTGAGTCGGGTGGCCTCTTCAACGGTGATCTCGCCAACGCCGCGCTCCAGGCAGTCGAGCACGCCTTGCAGCCCGTTCATGGCCATCCAGGGGCAGTGCGCGCAGCTCTTGCAGGTGGCGCTGTTGCCGGCGGTCGGGGCCTCGATCAGCACCTTGTGGGGCGCCAGCTGGCGCATGCGGTGCAGGATGCCGTTGTCGGTGGCCACGATGAATTCGGGCGCGTTCGATTCGACCACGGCCTTGAGCAGCTGCGAGGTCGAGCCGACCACGTCGGCCTGGGCGACGACGCTTTCGGGCGACTCGGGGTGCACCAGCACCAGGGCATCGGGGTGGTCTTTCTTGAGCAGGTCCAGCTCCAGGCCTTTGAACTCGTCGTGCACGATGCAGGCGCCGTTCCACATCAGCATGTCGGCGCCGGTTTCCTTCTGGATGTAGCGGCCCAGGTGGCGATCGGGTGCCCACAAGATCTTCTCGCCCTGGTCTTTCAGGTGCTTGACGATGGCCAGCGCGCACGAGCTGGTGACCATCCAGTCGGCGCGGGCCTTCACGGCGGCGCTGGTGTTGGCGTAGACCACGACCTTGCGGTCAGGGTGGGCATCGCAGAACTTCGTGAAATCGTCGGCCGGGCAGCCCAAGTCAAGCGAGCAAGTCGCGTCCAGGTCGGGCATCAGCACGGTTTTGCCGGGCGACAGGATCTTGGCCGACTCACCCATGAACTTCACGCCAGCGACGATGAGCGTTTGCGCGGCGTGGTCGCGACCGAAGCGTGCCATCTCGAGCGAGTCGGAGACGCAGCCGCCCGTTTCCATGGCCAGGTCCTGCAGGTCGCCGTCGACGTAGTAATGGGCCACCAAGACCGCGTTGCGGGCCTTGAGCAGCTCGGCAATGCGGGCCTTGGTGGCGGCCTTGGCCGTTGGGCTCAAAGGTGCGGGCACACGGGCCCAGGCGTGGGCGGTGCAGGTGGCGCCCGAGGCGTCCTGCAGGTCGTAGTCGTAGCTGACGGTGGTGGGGCTGTTCATGGCGCTGTCAGGTGGGGGCAGGGGGCGATGCTTGCAAGCTGATTGGCCTAGGGGGCGGCGCGGCGAAGGTCAAAGCGTTGGGCGGTGCGGACGCGAAGGAGGCGGCTGGTTGCGCCGCATTCGGCGGCGGTCGATCCACGCCACCAGCTCACACGACAACCACACGGCATAGAACGCAAAAATCACGTCGCTGAGGAAGTGTCCGCCCTGCATGATGCGCCCCGCACCGATGACCGCACCGCTGACGAGGCCGATCAGGAACCAGCGGCGGCGCCACACGGGCCCGCAGGTCAGGCCCAGTCCCATGAGGGCGAAGCCGGCTGCTGCGTGGCTGCTGCAGAAGCTGCGGTGTGCTTCGGGGTTGTCGCCCAAGGCAAACGGGCCCTGAAAGGCCTGGGTGCCCCCGAATGGCTCGATCTGCACCGGGCGAGGCCGGCCCACGGTGTTTTTGAACACCCCTTCGATGACCAGCCCGGGCCCGAGCAGGGCGGCGCAAAGGAAGACGGTCGAGACATGCCGCCAGGGTCCACGACATTGCTGAGCCGCTTCCGTGCGTCCAGCCGCGTTCAGGACCTTGGCGATCCAGGGGGCGAACAGGGCGTGCGCGGCCGCCAGCAGTGCCAAACCACGACCCAGGGGAGGCGTCCAGTCGTAGAGCCACAGCACCAGCGGATCTTGGGCATGAAAGAAACCCCGCGCTGCGTCAAAGTAGCGTGAGGACACCATCAGGTCCAACGCGGGGAACTTGGCGTAAACCGCCAGAACGAAAAAGAACACCGCCCAGATCAGGCGGTTGTCCATGCCGGCGTCGTCATCGGGATCGGACGCCGCGTCGGGGCGCGCTTGGGCCATCGCAACTCAGGGCGTTTCGAGCAAGTGGCCGCTGCCGCCAGACTGCTCCATGTAGGTTTGCTGGGTGTAGCCCAGGAAGCCTCGCAGGAAAAAGGCATGCACTTCGACAAACCGCTGGTCGGCGACCTCGATGCGCACCGACTTCATGGGTTTGACGATCGCAAAACGCGAGGTGATGTCGTCTGGCTTCGGGTCGGCCGTCAGCAACAACACGTCCGGGCCGATCTTGTTGGGCAGGCTGTGCTGCAGCAGGTAGTGGTTGTCCCGTTTGCCGTCGGGGTTCCAGTAGAAGGCCCGGACCTTGTGCTGGCGCCAGTTGTAAAGCGCCTGGGTGATCAGCACGCGTTGGTCGGCCAGGATGGGCAGGCCCGCGATGCGGGGCTCGGTGACCACCGGCTCGAGTTGCTGAAAAGCCTCGTGCCAGCCACGCATGCGCACCAGCACATCGAGCTTGGGGTTCACGGGGTCGGAGAGGATGTCTCGTGCATGCAGCGCCAGCGATGTCAGCAGCACGTTGCTCAGCAAGATGGCCAGCAGCCAGCGCTGCGGCCTCGGTGCGGCAAGCGGCACCAGCGGGGCGCTCAGGAGCGAGGCCAGCAGCAGGGTCAGCCCGACCATGGCGGGGGCCGCCCAGTTCACGTGAGCGCCACCCATGAAGGCCTGCACGGCCGCGATGCCGAGCAAAGGCAGGCTCAGCATCCAGAGGAAGCGGTAGCTGGAAACCGATGCCAGGTAGTAGGCCGACGTGCGCGCCGCTGCTTTGCGCTGGGGTTGCGTGCCGGGGGGCAGGCTGTGGCCCCCCATGGCCGTGGTGTGGGCCCATTGGCTGGGTGGTGACACCTGGGTGCTGGCTGCCCACTGGCTGCCCGGGGCCAGCGGGGCGGCCGGCACGCGCCGGGTGCGCCACCAAAGCCAGGCTGCGGCCACGATGGCCACGGGGCCGAGCATCATGAGTTGTCCACCGAGGAACTCCAGCAGCTTGAGCACGCCACCCGAGCGCTCTGATTGCGTGGTGAGTTCTGCCGTGTGCTGAAGCGTCGGGAAGCCGTTGTGCGCATTCCAGACCAGGTTGGGCGAGACGATCAGCAGGGTCAGCGCCACGGCCACCCAAGGACCGACGCGCAACAAGCCTCGGCGCGGGCCGTGCACCCCCCAGAGTGCCCAAACCGCGGTGATCGCGAACGCCGCCATCGTGTACTTGCTCAGGATGCCGATGCCGCAAGCGATGCCCAGCAGCAACCAGTGGTGGAAGCGATTGGTGACCTGTGCTCGCCACAGCGCCCATGCGGCCAGCGTCCAGCACAGCAGCAAGGGGGCGTCCGTGCTCGCGAACAGGCCCATCGTGCCGACCATCGGCATGCACAGGAACAAGGCACCGGCGACGATGCCGGTTCGCACACCGCTGCTGGTGGGCCACAGCGCACGGGCCAAGCCGACCATCACCAGCGCCGTGGCCGGGTAGAGCAACATGGCCAGCAGCTTGACGCCGATGACGCCGTCACCGAACAGCGTGGTGCTGGCGCGGATGATCGCGGCGATCACGGGCGGTTTGGAGTAATAACCCCATTGCAGGCTGCGCGACCAGTCCCAGTACTGGGCCTCGTCAAAGAACAGCGAGATGCCACTGTGGTGGACCACCCAGACGCGGTAGAGCAGGAGCAACATCGCCAGACCGATCAATGCCCACAGCATGGGCCCCCAGATGGCGGGCCAACGCTGACCGACGGGTTTGCGGGCTTCTGGTGAAGGCGGCGCGGTGGCAGGCGTTGGAGCGGTCATGGGTGATGCGGGTGCGGTACAGCGGACGGGACGGTCATGCTTGAGCGGACTTTCTGCGAAGTCGACGCGCGGCCTCAGCGTGGCTGGTGCCAGGCCGATTCTGCGGCCAGTTCAGGGCCCTGCGTGGTGTGGTATGGCGCCACATCGCCCCGATCGTAGTAGATGCGGATCAGCAACTCGGCCAGCACCCCCGTCGTGAGGAACTGCAGCCCGCCCAGCACGCAGAAGAAGCCCAGCCACAGCAGGGGGCGGCCGCCGATTTGTTCGCCGAACATCTTGAGCACCGCCAGGTAGGACAGGATCAGCATGCCCACCAGGCCCACACCCAGGCCCACGCCGCCGAAGAAGTGACCGGGGCGCCCCGAGAAGCGCAGGAAGAAGTTCACCGCCAGCAGGTCGAGCACCACGCGCAGCGTGCGCGAGATGCCGTACTTGGACTCACCTCGGGTGCGGGCATGGTGGCTCACCGGCTCTTCGGCCATGCGTGCCGGTGACGTCACCGTCGCCATCCACGCGGGGATGAAGCGGTGCATCTCGCCATACAGGCTCACGCGCTTGAGCACGCTGGCGCGGTAGGCCTTGAGGCTGCAGCCCAGGTCCTGGAATTCGAGTTGCGTGACCTTGCGGATCAGTCGGTTGGCGATGCGCGATGGCACCTTGCGCAGCCACAGGCCGTCCTGGCGGTTCTGGCGCCAGCCGGCCACCAGGTCCATGTCGTCCCTGAGCAGCCGGGCCACCAGTTTCGGGATGTCCTTGGGGTCGTTCTGCAGGTCGCCGTCGAGGGTCACGATGACGTCGCCACGTGCGGCATCGATGCCGGCCTGCATGGCCGCCGTCTGGCGGAAGTTGCGCCACAGGTGGATGGGGCGCACATGTGGGCCGCGCAGGCGCGCCTGCTCGTCGAGGGCCTGCTGCGTGCCGTCGCGGCTGCCGTCGTTGACGATCAGCAGCTCCCAGGGGAAGCCGTAGTTCGCCAGGGCCTCGTGCACGGCGCTCACGAAGGGCTCGACGTTCTCCACTTCGTTGTACATCGGCACCACGATGGACAGGCGGTGCATGGGCACGTCGGCAAGGGCCGAGGCGGAAGTGGCGGCAGAGGTCACAGCAGTGTTCATGGCTTGTTCTTGTGTTTTCGTGTGTTCAGCGGGTGGCGGGCGCGGGCTGCAGCCGGGTCAGCAGCAGCGCGACCACGCCAGCGACCACAGCGCACACCAGGAAACACAGGTGCAGCGCGATGGCGGCGGGGATGGCTTGAGTCAGCAGCGCAGAGCCAGTCCCCAGGTTCGTGGCCATGCCGGCCCAGACGCCGGCTTCATAGGTGCCGAAACCGGCTGGCCCTTGCAAAGGCACGATGGCCGCCAATTCTCCACCCAAAGCGCCAGCCCAGGCGATGGGCAACCGGACATCGGCGATGGCAGAAAGCAGGCAGGCCCCGGCGGCCAGTTTGACCACCCAGTTCGACAGCGTGAGCAACCAGGCCGTGATGCGGTGGTGGGCAGACTCCAGCAGGGCATGGCGCAACTTGTTGAGCCAACGCCCCACGAGCCCGGCGGGCACAGAGGCGTCGCTGGGGTGTTGGCGGTCCCAGTTGCGCAAACCTGCAAGCAGCAGCCACCAGCCCAGCACGACGGTGGCGAGCCCCGCCGCGCGCCAGGCCGAGGCCAGGCCAGGCCACAGCAAAATGCCAAGGCCCACCAGCACGGTGATGTCTTGCAAGCGCATCCAAAGCAGGCATGCCACGGCCCGCGCCACCGGGTAACCCAGCTCGCGTGAGGCCAGCCACGGGAAGCTCAGCTCGCCAGCACGCATGGGCAGCAGGTTGATGGCGGCGTTGTGCATGAGGATGACCCTCAGCGCGTCGGTGCGCAGACCCAGCCAGCGCCGCGGCGGTGCCTGGTGGTTGTCCAGGTCGAGCACGACTTGCAGGCGAGCGCCGCGCAGGCCGTAACTCAGCAGCAGGCCGCCGAGCGTGAGCCCCCAGGTCGAGGCGCTGGGTCGCATCAACGCGTCCTGGGCCTGCGCCAGGGGCACGTGCGGCAGCAGCCAGCCCAGCAGACCGAAACCCACGACCCACGTCAGCACCAGCTTCAGGCGCGAGCGGGGGGAGGTGGCAGGGGTGGCTTGTGGGGAATTCACAGGGCGGAAGTGATCCGGCGAACCCGGGATTGTCGCGCACAAAACAAAAGGCGGGCCGAAGCCCGCCTTGCGGAAAAGTTGCGTCTCAGCGCTGGCTCACTGAGCGCCCTCGCGGAACAGCACCACGCTGACCGTTTCGAACAGGACCAGCAGGTCCAGGAACAGCGAGTTGTTCTTGACGTAATACAGGTCGTACTGGTGCTTGTGCAGCGCGTCCTCGACCGAAGCACCGTAGGCATAGCGAACCTGGGCCCAGCCGGTCACGCCCGGTTTGACGCTGTGGCGCACATCGTAGAAGGGGATCTGGTCACGCAGTTGAGCCACGAACGAGGGGCGCTCGGGGCGCGGGCCAACCATGCTCATCTCGCCCTTGAGCACGGACAGCAGCTGGGGCAGCTCGTCGATGCGGGTCTTGCGGATGAAACGGCCCACGCGGGTGACGCGGCTGTCGTTCTTCTTGGCCCACACGGCCACGCCATCCTTCTCGGCGTCGGTGCACATGCTGCGGAACTTCAGGCACATGAAGCCCTTGCCAGCCAGGCCCACGCGTTCCTGGCGATAGATCACCGGGCCAGCACTCTCCAGCTTGATGGCGATCGCGGTGATCAGCATGATCGGCGAGGCCAGGGTGAGCAACAGACCGGAGGTGACGATGTCAAAGACACGCTTGACCAGCGCACGGGTGCGGTCCTGGGCAAAGCCGCGGCCGTAGACCAGGAAGCTGGCCTTCAGGCTGTCGACGGGCACTTCGCCAGTGGTCTGTTCGTAGAAAGTGGCCAGGTCCATCACGGGGATGCCCTGGATGCGTGCCTGCAGCAACTGGTCCATGGGGACGTTGCCACCGCGTTGCTCCTTGACGGCCACGATGATCTGGTTGACGTCGTGCTTGTTGACGATGTCGTCGATGGCCGTGTCGCGCGAGAAGATGTTGAAGCGCTTGTCATCACCCGGCAGCACAGAGTGGCCGGCGGGATAGAAACCCACCACGGCGTGGCTGGAGCGGCGACGCGACTTCAGGTCGGCGGCCACCGCATGGGCTTCGTTGCCCGTGCCAACGATCAGCACGCGTTGTTGCACGAGCGAGCCGTGCCAGGCGGTCAGCAGCAGGCCGCGCACAAGCACCAGGCCCACCATCAGGTACGCGATGGCAAAACCCATCAGCTGGGGTGCCTGGGTGCCATCGACCAGTGTCTTGACGGCCAGGTGGTACGCGATGGGGGCGCCAATCAGGCAACCGAGCACGGCGCGCCCGAGCTTGGCGCGGGCGGTTTGACGGGTCGCGCCTTCGCGGTAGACACCGACCAGGCCGCAATGCAGGGGGATCAACAGGGCAAAGCCCAGGCCGGAACGAAGCACCGTGGAGACACCCAGGGCATCGCCGTCGCCGTAGAAGTGGGCGAGTGTCAGGACACCCAGCATGATCGCCAGGAAGCTCGTGAGGCTGTCCGCGATCAGTTCAGCCAGGGTGGCCAGCGAAATATGGTGTTGAAAAACCCGCAGCATGTGGTGCCTCTCTGTCGCGCCGTCTCACAGGCAGGGCCTGAAACGCATGACCTGCCTTGGTAAGATTTTGTAATGGCCTGATTGTCAGCGGGATGAGGGCACGCCAATATCCTCCGTTTGTGGGGGACCCCTGGACATTAGGGGGATGGATGTGGCTTTGGGCACAACCCAACCCCCTCGGGTGGGGTGGTCAACCCTGAGGTGTGTGCGAGCGAGGCTGTCGCTGCTTCCACCATGCGGCCAGGTGATCGGCCGTGCGCTGGGCCGACAGGCCATCCCAGAACTTGGGAAGCCGGCCTTTTTTGCCTCCACCACGGATGACTTCGGCCACCGCACGGTGGATGAGGCTGCTGTTGCGCCCCACCGCGATGTTGGTGCCTTGCTCGACCGTGATACGCCTTTCGGTGTAGTTGGTCAGCGTCAGGCAGGGGACGCCAAGGATGGTGGCCTCTTCCTGGACGGCGGACGAGTCTGTCAACACGCAAGCGGCGGTGCCGATCAAACCCATCATCTTGAAATAGGGAATGATGGGCAGCAGCCCGACCTGGTTGCCCGAAACACCCTCGAGCACGTGGTTTTCTTCGACCCAGGCCCGGGTGGCATCGGTCATGGTCCAGATCAGCGGCATGTCCCGTGCCACCGACTTGAGTGTGATCACCAGCTCCAGCAGGGCTTCGGGGTTCTGTGCGATGCCCTGGTCCTGCAGGTAGACCACGGCATAGCCTCGTCCGGCCTTGAGCAGCTCAGGCGACTGGTTGAACTGCCGCAAGGTGTACTTCGGGGGGGCCGCCTGAGACAACATGGCGCGCATGGTGTCCATCATCAGGTTGCCGACAAACACGACCCGGTCGGCCGGGATGCCTTCGCGTGTGAGGTTGTCGTGGGCCACCCACTCGGATGTGAGCAGCAGGTCGGCCATGTGATCGCTCATCATGGCGTTGATTTCCTGGGGGCGGCTGCGATCGAAGCTGCGCAGGCCGGCTTCGAGGTGCAGCACCGGGATGCCTTGTCGGTGAGCGGCCAGACCGGCGGCCAAGGCAGCATCTTCACCGCCTTGCACGATGACCGCAGCCGGCCGGTATTCGTTCAGCAGGTGATCGAGCTGGCGCAGGGCGTCGGCCGTCTGGGCGATCGGGGAGCCGCCCGGCAGACGGATGGACACGTCGGGTGCAGCCAGGCCCATGTGCTCGCACCACTCGGAGGTGAGTTCGAAGCGCCCCGGCGAGTCGATCAACAGGGTGCGCAGCGCGGGCAGGTCCTGACGGCTGAGGAAGGCTCTTTGCAGGGCAGCTGCGCGGATGCAGCCCGCGCGCGAAGCCGTGAGCATCAGCAGGTGAGGCTGGCCGCCGGCTGCCGATTGACCGTGGTACTGAGGGGTGGCGAACTGAGGCTGCAGCGGCGCCAGTGCCACGTTGTCGGTGAGCGTGGGCACGCCGACCGCGGGGTGGCCATAGGCCGTCAACTGGGGCTCGCGTGCCTGGCTGGGTGACAGGGGCGCCAGGCCCGAGCCGGCTGGCGCAGGGCTGGGTGTGACCTCGCCGATCTCGGCGCGGATTTCCAGTGCAACACGGGCGATGTCGGCCGAGGTGACGATGTGCCCTTCGGCCAGGAACGTGGCCAGCAGCACCCGGTTGCAAAGCAGGTTGATCCGCCGGGGGATGCCGGAGGTCCACTGGTAGATCTCGTCGAAGGCGTCGTCGTCGAAGTGCGGGTTGTCCTGCCAGCCGACCTTGTGCAGGCGGTGTTCGATGTACCGGCGGGTCTCTTCCCGGTCCATCGGCCCCAGGTGGTAGGACGCGATCACGCGCTGGCGAAGCTGTTCCAGGCTGCGCGAGAGCAGCATGTCGCGCAATTCGGGTTGACCAATCAGGAAGCTTTGCAGCAGAGCCTGGTTGCCGAACTGGAAGTTCGAGAGCATGCGCAGCTCTTCGATGGCGTCGCGGCTGAGGTTCTGGGCCTCGTCGACGATCAGCACGGCGCGCTTGTTCTGCGTGGCCAACAGCGTGAGGTAGGCCTCCAGCGAGGCGATCAGTTCGGCCTTGGTCTGCCCTTTGACCGGCACCCCGAAGGCGGTGAGGGCCGATCGCAGCAGGTCGCCGGCTTCGAGCTGGGTGCTCACCAACTGGGCGGCCACCACCTTCTCGTTGTCGATGTCGCTGAGCAGCGTGCGCACCAGCGTGGTCTTGCCCGCGCCGATGTCGCCCGTCACGACGATGAAGCCCTCGGCCTGGTAGAGGCCGAACTTCAGGTAGGACAGGGCGCTGTTGTGCCCCCGGCTGTCGAAGTAGAAGCTCGGGTCAGGATTGAGCAGGAATGGGGCGCCGTTCAGGCCGAAGTACGACTCGTACATGCGTGCTGCCTCAGAAGCGGTGTTCCAGACGGACGTTGGCGCTGCGCACGACCGTGAGGGAGGAGTCTGACGTGGCGATCGACGTGCCTCGGCTGCGAAGCAGGCTGAAGCCTCCGCTGAACTCGGTCTGGGGCGACAGCCGCACAGCCAGGCCAAGCGACCCGACCCATTCGCGGCGTGACACGCCAAGGCCGTCCTGCGCCCGGTTCCAGCGCAGGCCAGCTGAAGGGGTGATGTTGGTTGTCAGCCTGTAGGACACCAGGGCTGCGTGGTACCGGCTGCGGTCGGTGCCATTGGTCTGCGTGCTGGCACTCAACAGCGCCCTGGACTGGAAGCGTCCTGACGTCAGGTTCAAGGTGGCACGCACCCCTTCGTATGTCACCCTGAGCGCGAGGTTGCGCTGCACCCCCAGCGCCGCATTGGTCACCGCGTTGCGGTCGGCCGTCAGCGTGCTGGACGTGGGCGTGCTGGCGATCAGCCCTGAGCTGGCGAGCTGCCCAAGGTCGGTGGTGAGGGTCGGTGTGTTGCGAACCGTGGATTGGCTGCTGATCAACGCGAACGTGGTCCGACGCATGCGGTGCGAGAAGTCCGCGTTCCAGGTGCGCCCGGTTTCGTGTCGTTCATAGCGACCTGCAAACGTGGTCCGTGGGGTCGGGTGCCAGGTCAGCTGAAAGCCGCCGAAGGGGCCGTCGAAGTCACGATCGAGTTGCAGCTTGGTGCTTGGCGTGTCGAATGTCACCCGGCGGCGATCTTCTTCAACGCCCGCGAGCACACCGATCTGCAACTCTTCGCCCCAGGCATACATGAGCGTCGCGCTCAGCGAGCGCTGGCGGGTTTCTCCGATCTCCCGGGATGCATTGGTGCCAGTGATCACCGCGGGTGTTTCGACCGTCGAGTGCTCGTTCAGCGACCTCGCTTCGATCGCGTAACCCATGGGGGCCGGTCTGCTGAGCCAGGACAATTGCACGTTGCTGGCGCGGGTGCGCAAAGTCCGGTGGGTGTCATCGCGCGGGTCGGTGCGGATGAGCAGCCCATTGCCCTGCAGCCGCAGGCTCTGACGCTCGTTCAGGCGCCGCTCCAGGGTGGGACTGAAGTTGGCCCGCGTCTGAGTGGACGTGGTGCTGGTGCTGTCGATGCCCTGTCCGACCGAAGCAATCGATGGCGGCACCTGTTGAGACTGCAGGCTGGCGTCCAGGCCCAAGCCTTGTTCTCTCAGCAGGGTTCGCCATCTCACAAAACCGTCTGGTGACACCCGGTCTGCCCCAGTGTTGTTCAGGCGTTGTTCGGCGAGGATGCCAAAGCTGCCATCCAGCGTCGTGTCGGCCCCGCGATGTTCGAACATCAACATCGGGTTGAGGGTCAGGGTGTTTTCGCTGCGCCGAGGCTGCTGGGCGGTGTTGCTGACCGAATCGACGTTGTCGGTGTGCTCGACCTTCACCGCGATTTTCGGGGTGACGCTGTGGGTGCGCGTTTGAGCCTGCACGAGGCCGGCGTGCATCAGTGCGCCACTGGTGCAGGCGACCAGGCACGCAGCCTTGAGGGCTTCACGGTGCGTAGTAGCCATAAGCCGTGCTGCCTTTCGGTCCGCGGTATTTGTTCAGCAAGCCGAGCACCACAGGGTGGTTTTCAACCGTGGCGTATGCCTGCTTGACGAGCGAAACCGGGGTGTTGTTGGCCTCGGTCACCAGCACCACCTGTCCCATGTTCGAGGCCAGGACCCTGGACTCGGTGGTCGACAGCAGGGGTGGGGTGTCGAAGATGATGATGCGATCGGGGTACTTGCTCGCCAGCTCGGACAGCAGGTTGTCCATGGCGTCACTGGCCAGCAGTTCGGTCGAGCGCGAGCTGGCAGTGCCGGCAGGCAAGAGGGTCAGCTTCGGGATGTTGGTGCGCAGGAGCACGTCCGGCAACTGGGTTTGCGGGGTCTCCAGCAGGTCGAGCAGGCCGTGGCTGGCCTGTACGCCGACACGCGCCAGCGCAGACGGCCTGAGCACGTCCGCTTCGACGAGCAGCACCGTGTGGTCCAGCTCCATGGCGATGCTGATGGCCAGGTTCAGCGATGTCTGTGTCTTGCCTTCACCGGCGACTGCGCTCGTCACCATGATGAGGTTGGCGCGGTTCGGGCGCATGGGCCCCTCGTGTCGGACGTTTTCCAGCAGAGGTCGCTTGATGATGCGGAATTCTTCTTCGAGCTGCGAGCGAGGCTGGCCCGGCACCAGCAGGCCAGCGCGCTGCATGCGCAGCAGGTCGAGGGTCACCTCGCGGCTGCGGCGTTCTCCCTGGCTGGAGGTTTCAGGCGCTGCGGCGGCAGGCGACGTGGCGACCTGTGTCGCAGGATCTGCCTGCGTGGGAGGCGCGCGTTGCGGATCGGTGTCGGCTGCGACCGGGTTGCTGTCTTCGACCGCAGGCGCCGGGGCGATTTCGCTCGGTGGAGCTGCAGGCTCTTCCTGCAGCAATGGCACGCCTGCGCGGCGCAGCTGTTCCAGTCGTTTGGCGGCTTGTTCGATCGTGTTCATCGTCTTCGACCTCAGGGCAACCACTGCTGTCTGACGACGATCAGCCAGCAGACGTTGACGAGCAGAAACAGGCCAACGAGGCCGAAGAACAAACGGTTGGCCTTCTGGACCGCTTCCGATGTCAGCGGGTTGATGACCAGCGAGGCCGAGCCCAGGATGGGGCGCCCGCCGACCTCTCGCAGACTGCGCGAGTCCTGCACCGTCGGGAAGACTTGCGTGAGCGCGAAAGCGACCCCGAAGCCTGCTGCAATGGACGCGAGAAAGCCCAGGACAGCCACCAGCATGCGGCTGGGACGCGCGGGCGTGGGGGAGACACGTGGCGGCTCGACCACCCGGAAGTCGGCGACCTTGGTGGTGAGGTCGATTTTCTCGCCCAGGGACGCCGACTCGCGTCGGGCCACCAGTTCCTCGTAGTTCTTGCGCACGACGGTGTAGTCGCGGTTGAGCTGGCTGAATTCAGCCTCGACCTCGGGCATGCGACCTGCCATGGCCCGGGCTTGCTCCAGTTGCGACTGCTGCGCCGACAGTTGGCCTTGGAGCGACGCCACCTTGGCTTCGGCCTCGGCGAGCGCGACGCGGATGCGCTGGAAGACCGGGCTGGTGGGGGCTGGACCCCGCTTGCCGTCGCCGCGCCGAGCATCCTGCTCGGTCTTGCGCTGCTGCTCCAGTTGCGCGATGGTGCGGCGTGCCGCCATGACATCCGGGTGCTGGTCGGTGTAGCGGCGCAGCAGCTCATCGAGCTGGCGCTTCTGCGCGTCCAGGCGTGACTCGGTGTCGCTTTGCACGGGAGCCATGCCTGGCATCATGGCCTCGACGGGCATGGTGGGGTCTTCCTGGGAAAGCTCCCTCCTGAGGGCGTCGCGCGCTTGCGCAGCGGCTTGGAGTTCGATCTTCAGGCGGTTGACCTCTTCGGTCGACGCCGACATGCGTGCGTAGTGGTCCTGGTCGGAGGTGCCGGTCAGGCCGAAGTTGCGCAGCTTGAAATCCTTGAGCCGGTTCTCGGACTCCATCAACTTGGCTTCGTAGGATTTGATCTGGTCATCCAGGAAACGGCGAGCCTGTTCGGAGTCGCGTTGCTTGTCGGTCACGCCCGAGCTCACGAACAAAGAAACCAGCTCGTCAACGATGATTTGCGCCCGCTGAGGGTTGATGTCGCGGTAGGTGATGGCAAAGAGGTTGGCATCACCGCTGGGCAGCACCTTGATTTCGCGGGTGAGGCGGTCGATGGTCTTTTCGCGGTCGGCTGGGCTGAGGTTCTGCAAACCGGCCCGGGGCGAGGAGATCAGTCGCTCGACGTTGGGGCGGCTGATCAGCGTGCGCGCCAGCATGCGGACCTGTTGGTCGACGTCTGGCTGGAAAGCCAAACCGCTCATCAGGGGCTTGAGCACGGTCTGGGTGTCGACGAACACCCGCGCCGATGCCTCGTAGCGGTCTCGCACCAGCAGGGTGACGGCCGCCATGCTCAGGAGGGCGGCTGCCCATGCCGCAGCCACGCCCAGCCAGCGGCGCTGCCACATCGAAACCAGGATGCCGGAGACTTGTCTGAAAAGCTCGTCCATAGAGGCGATACAAGTGGACCCTCAGGCGACAGGTCTGCCGCCTGCCCAGGGGCCCGGTGTCAGAACCAGCTCTGGGGGATGATGATGATGTCGCCGGGGCGCACTTCCACGTTGGCGGAGATGTCGCCACGGCGGATCAGGTCTTTGAGCCTGATGCTGTAGGGCTTGCTCTTTTCTGCGCCGCGAACCAGCACCGCCGCGTTGCCGTCGGCGAACTCGGTCAGGCCGCCAACCTGGATCATGACGTCCAGCAAAGTCAGGTTCTGGCGGTATGGCACCGACTGCGGGCGAGCTGCTTCGCCCACGATGCGGATCTGCTCGGTCGAGACGCCCTGGAAGTTGTTGACGATGACGGTGACGACCGGCTCGCGGATGTACTTGGCCAGGGCTTGCTCGATTTCGCGCGAGAGCTCATCCGGGCGTCGACCGGCCGCCTGGATGTTTTCGACCAGGGGCAGCGAGATGCGACCGTCGGGTCGCACGGTGATGTTCGACGAGAGGTCAGGGTTGCGCCAGACGACGACAGACAGTTGGTCCAGTGCGCCGATGCGGTACGACTGCTCGACGTTGTCGGCGGTCATGGGTGCCGGGGGGTGTTGCTGGAACGAGCCGCAGCCGGTCAGCCCTGTAGCCAGGGCAAGGGCGATGAGCCAGAAGCTGCCTGCCTGGCGGATGGAACGGGGCGGTGTCATCTGGGTACCCTCTTCTGTTTGAAAACCCTGCCGCCTCATATCAGGCGGGCAGCCGGATGGACAAGGATCGGCTCGAACGCCCGTTCAAGGCGCATCGGCACGGCGCCGCATCTTCGGCGGCGACATGATTAGAGCATGGCTCGGTAACGAGTTTGGTGGGATTCTGGAGACGGTCCCCGTGGATCCGGGGTAAAAAAAAGCCCGCCAGAGGCGGGCTTGGGTGGCTTGTGGCGTCTGCGTCACTTGACCGGCGGGGCGGTGACGGGCTCGGCCATCGGCATCAGGTTGCGCTTGGTGATGCCCGTGGGGAGGTTGCCTGCCAGCAGTGCATACGGTGAGGAGCTGGTGGTCAGGAAGTTGCCTTTGGCCATGTCCACGAAGCCCGGGTTGGACGTGTTCTTGGTCAGGCCGTTGGCCGCGTTGCCGTCGATCAGCGTGTTGGTCAGGGTGTTGATGCCGTTCCACTTGGTGCCGGTGGCCAGGTTGGTGCCGCCGTAGGGGTCAACCGTGTGAGCGAAGTTGTTGGTCCAGTTGGATTGGAAGTCAGCGCGGCCTTGGTAGTAGAACAGCCCGATGGGTGCGGCGGTGGCGCCGGCGGTGGCAGGGGCTGCGTACAGCAGGTTGTTGCGGGCGACCACGGTGGTCTGGGCGCGGGTGTTCAACAGGTCGATCAGCGGCACGGGCTGCAGTTCGAAGTAGTTGTTGTTGCGCCAGTAGGATTCGTTGTTGACGAACGAGGCCACGCGGTTGTTGTAGAAGAACAGGTTGCCTTCACGAGGCTGCTTGTTCGTGCCCATGCCGCCGTCACCGTGGCCCACGATGGCTTGCAGGTATTGGCGGGTGACCAGGATGTTGCTGTAGACGAAGGCGTTGGCCACCAGCTTTTCGCCATGCGTGTCAACTTGGGCGCTCTCGTGGTCGACGTTGGACTCGGGGTCACGCATGGCGATCAGGTCCGCACCCCCTTCGATGTAGTTGTAGCGGAAGATGACGCCAGCCGAGCGTTCCTTGATGTTGTCGCCGTTGCTGCCGTTGACCGGAGGCGCGAAGTAGTTGTACTCGTAGATGGTGCCGATGCCTTCGGTGTACGAGTTGTGCTCGCTGAAGCTGCCGACGTTGCCGTTGCCATGGAAGTGGTTGCGGGCGATCAGCAGGTTGCGGGTCTGCAGCCATTCACCGCCGGTCGAGTTGGCGAACACGCCCAGGCCGTTGTCACCGATGTCGCACTTGGTGATGGCGACCTTCTCGGCACCGTACATGGCGATGCCGGAGGAGAAATTGCCCCAGGCGCCGGTGCTGCCGGCCATGTTGGTCACCTTCTGCGGCGGGCGGGCGTTGCGGATCTTCAGGCCGGTGATGTGCAGGTAACCGGGCTTGTAGTTGCTCGAGCGGGTCACGACGCTGTTGCTGGGCGTCATGATGACGATCATGCCGGCGGTGTCCACAGCGGACGGGGCGCCCGTGTTCTTGGGCATCACGGCGTTGGTGCCATCGAGGATGGGCATTTCACCGTTGGGGCCGGCAACGCCCTGGATGGTGATCCACTTGTTGTGACGGCCGCGCGATGCCAGGTAAATGATGTTGTTGTAGGGCGTTGCGCGGTAGTTGATGTTGACGATGTCGCAAGGCAGCAGGGTCAGCCAAGGCACGGCTGCCGGCGTTGCGAATTCCTTGCCATCGCCCACTTCGAAGGTCTTGCCTTCGCCTGCGGCGCAGGCCGAACGGCTGGGGTAGACGGCCTGGTAGTCCCAGTTCGTCGGGGTTTCGTAGTTGTTCCAGTCCGGTGCCGTGCGAACCACAGGAGTGGTGGTCGTGCTGCCGCTCGTCGGGGTGGTGGTCCCGGTGGTGGGCGTGGTCGTGGTGGTGGTCGTTGTGGGGGCCGTGGTGCCTGTCGAGGCCGTCTTGCGGCGCAGGCGTTCTGCCTCGGCGTCGGCCTCGGCTTGAGTCATGCCCTGAGCCGTGGTGTTCTCGGTGCTCGGGTTGTCACCGCCGCCACCGCCGCCGCCACAAGCGGTCAGCACGACAACGGATGCCATCGAAGCCAGGAGGGCGGCGCGAGACAGGTGAGACGGTTGGTTGGGCATGAAGGACTCTCGAATGAAGTGCGTTGCTGAGTGCCGGGGCGGATTTGGAACCGCTAGGCCCCTTGCGATGAGCTGACCGGGATTTCGGTTGCCAGTGAGGTCATTCTCAAAGTTGCGGCAAGCACTGGGGTGTGAGTCTGTCACAGACAGGAAGTAACGGACCGTAAGAATTGCTTTGGATTTTCGAGGGGGCCATTCACGCAAAAGCCCCTTGAAGGCGGGGCTAGCGGGTCAGTGAGCGGCACACGTGCAATGTTTCTCGAGCGACATCGTCCCAGGTCCGTGACATGTTTCTGGAAATCGCGGGGCGATCCCACGCCTTTTTGAGGGTTTGGTCGAGGGCCTCGGTCAAGGCATTTGTATCTCGCGCAGGAATCAGGCAGCCGTTGTCGGTTGTGACGATTTCGGGGATCCCTCCAACGCGGGTCGCGACAACAGGACAGCCGCACGCCAGGGCCTCCACCAGCACATTGGGGTAGCCCTCGCTCCAGCTGGGCAAGGTGAGGACGTCGGCCGCATTGATGTATTGGGCCACTGTCTGGGGCAGCTGACCCCCGGCCAGGATGATCCTGTCTTGCTGCCCCTGGGCGGCGATGAGTCCCCTCAAGGTTTCAAGGTAGGGGCCATCGCCGATCAGGATGGTGCGCAAGTCGGGATGCTTTTGACGCAATTTCGTGGCGCTTGCCACCAGTTCGCCCAAGCCCTTGGCCTCAATCAATCGACCGACATAAATCACGACGGGCGCATCGGGGGGCAGGCCGAGTGCTTCGCGGCAGCTGTTTCGCTCCTGCGGGTGAAAGATCGCGGTGTTGATGCCATTGACCACGGTGGCGCATCGCTCGGGTGAGACGCCGAAGGTGTCGATGGCATGCCGCGTCATGGCCTGGCTGACGAAGACGATCCTGTCGGCGGCTTGCAGCGTTCTGCGGGTGAGCCAGGCGTTGACGCCATGGCGGTCATTGATGTCGGTGCCCAACGCGCCGATGACCACGGGTTTGCCGAGTTTTCGACCCACGTATTCGGCGCCGGCACCTTCAGGGTATGTCCAATAACCGATCAGGATGTCGGGGGAGTATTGCGCGACCCTTTTCAGCAGGGACATTCCTGATGCCACGCCATTTGTTACCCGAGAAATCAGGGGCAGGGCGGGGTAGGTCACGGTTTCGATGTCGATGCCCGGCAGGGAATATGCGTCCGCCATGACAACCGATTTGTGTCGGCTGGGTTGCAGCCAACTGGTTTGGGGATACTGGGCCTGCGTGAGGAAAACCCGGACGTCTGCCTGCTTGGCCAAGGCCCGGGTGGTCTCATAGATGAAACGCCCGCGGGTCATGTCCTCGGGCACGGGCAGGATGGGCGTGATGACGGCGATGCGGGTCATGCGGTCGGGCGTTGGTTCTGCACGATGCGCTGGCGCAAGGGTTCCTCGAACCAGCGGAAGGACAGGTGGGCGACGACGGCCACAGCCACCATCGACACGGCAATGGCCACGTCGGTGTGCAGCCCGAGTCGCGTCAGGATGTTTCGAACGGGGTGCAACACCATGGGGTGGAAAAGGTAGATGCCGTAGGAAATGCGGCCGATCCAGGCCAGCCCTTCGGCATTGAGCAACCTGGAGGTGCGCGTGCTTGGCTGGTTGGCGGCCAGGATGACGAGTGGCAAGGCCAGGGCCACCAGCAGGGATTCGATGGAAAAACCAACTGCGTATTTCAGGACATTGCTGCCGCGAAACACGTTGAAGCTCAGGATCACGAGGCCCAGGCTTGCCAGAAGGACCCAGTGCCGGGCCGGCACGCGAGCAAACCCTTGGCGAACCCGCTCCGAGGCAACGGCGCAGGCCAGCAGGCCACCGATCGCCAGCTGATCCCCCCGGGTTTCCAGGGCGCGATACAGGTATTCATCGGAGGCACCTGCGGCGACCCAGGCGAGTCGGCAGCCAATGAGCGCCAGGGTCAGGGCGAGCACGCCGTGCCAGGTCACCTTGATGTGCCGGTGGATCAGCAGCAGGCCCAAGGGCCAGAGCATGTAGAACTGTTCCTCGACCGCCAGCGACCAGCAATGCGAGAGGTAGTGCGAAGCAGCCCCCGTGAACGCCTGGTAGTAGTTCACCACGTAGGTGCTGCTGCTCCAGATCGCGCCCCAGGGAACGGGACGGTGTGCCAAGGTCAGCAGCACCAGGCCAACCAGCACATAGACGTAGAAGACCGGCAGCAGCCGCGCAGCCCGGCGCAGGTAAAAACGCCCCAGGTCGATGTCGCCACGTTGGCGCAGTTCGGCCAGCAATCCGCGCGTGATGAGGAAGCCGCTGAGCACGAAGAAGAGCATCACCCCGAAGCCGCCGTCGAACAGCGGCAGGCCGAAGGGGCCTGACCAGCCCGAGTGGTCGGCCAGCACCAGGAAGACGGCCAGGGCGCGCAGGGCGTCCAGGCCGGGGATGCGAGGCTGAGACAGCGCCGCTTGCAGCGCGTCGGGGTGGGGGGCGGGGTGGGGTTTGCGCACGGATGGGCCTCACCGGCGCGAGGCCGAGTCGTCGTACAGGCGGTCGTACTGGGTGCACAGCACGGACAGGGACGCGTGTTCCTGCACCCACTGGCGTGCTTGACGCCCGAGTGATTCGCGCAAGGAGGCACTGCCCACCAGGTCGAGCAGCGCGGAGCGCAAGGCGGACGCGTCCTGGACGTCGAAGAGCCTGCCCGTCACGCCCTCCTGGATGACTTCCACGTTGCCTCCGACGCGGCTGGCCAGGGCGGGCAGCCCGGTGGCGCAGGCTTCGAGCAGCGCGATCGAGACGCCCTCGGTGAACGATGGCAGGGCGAAGACATCGAGGCCGGGCAGCAGCCGCGAAACATCGGATCGGATGCCGGCCAGCAGGACGCCCTCTCCCAGATCGAGCTCGCTGATCAGTTGCTCGATCTGCTTGCGCAGGGGCCCCTCGCCGATCAGCACGAGGCGGGCCTTGGGGTGTGCGGACCGCACGGCCGGCCATTGGCGGATCAGCCCAAGGTGGTTCTTGAGCTCGACCAGGCGCCCCACGCAGCCGACGACGATCTCGTCATCGGACAGGCCCAGCGCCTGGCGCGCGGACGCCCTGCGTTCGGGCGTGATGCCGAAGTCTTCGACCGGCACGGCGTTGAGCAGGGTCATGGCCTTGCGTGCGGGCACGTAGCCGTCGCGCGTGAACCGCTCGTGCACCTGTTGCCCGACCATGGCCACGCCCTGAGTGCGCAGGATCGACCACTTGAAGAGCCAGCGCAGGCGCCGGTTGCTCAGCCTGGTGCCCATGTCATGACAGGTGACGACTTGGGTGGGGCGTTGCCGCATGCCGATCAGGGCGGCTGCGGCGTAATAGCTGGGCACGAAATTGTGGGCGTGGACGGTGTCGATGTGGTGGTCTCGAACAGCCCGGCGCAATGACTGCAAGACCTGCAGGTCCAGCGTGCCTTGCTTGTTGCCCTCGATCACGGGGACGCCCTCAGCCCGCAGCTCGTCGATGAAGCCACCTGTCTGGTTGATGCTGAACACCGCCACGTGATGACCGCGGCGCAGCTGGGCCACCGCCAGGTCGCGCACCAGGCGCTCGAGTCCGCCTCTTTCCAGCGAATCGACCACATGCAGGATGCCGCGCCTGCTCGGGGCCACTGGTTGTTGGGTGGAGGTGGTTGCGCTCATCTGGCGGGTGTGCGGGGTGCTTCAGCGGCCCAGCAGGATGTTGTTGACGTTGACCAGCACGTAGAAGAACAGGATGGTGCCGATGGCCCAGAAGAAGGTTCGCGAGCGCCAAGGCAGGGTGGCGGCCAGTGCGACGCCCTGTGGCGTGCCCTGCAGTTGCTTGCACACGGCATTCCAGATGCCGATGCTGATCACCAGAAGGATGAACAGCTGGGGCTCGAACGCGCGTGAAAGGAACATGCTGCAAACGAAGAACCCGATGAAGGACATCTTGGCTCGGGTGGCCCACAGCTGCTCGTCGGTGCCTGGCAGCGCGGCGTCGGCTGCGCGGCTGAGTTGCGTGAACACCATCAGCACCAGCCCCAGCCAGACCCAATATCCCAGCAGGCCCAGCTCCCCGAAGCAGACCACCAAGGTGTTGTGCGCGGTGTGGGTGTGGTGGTCGCTGAAGCGGTGATAGCCGACCCCGGCCACGGGGTGGTAGGTCAGCATGTTCAGGCCTTGGGCCCAGGCCTCGATGCGCCCGCCTGCGGATTCGTCCTTGGAGGAAACGGCCCGTCCACCGGTGAAGTTCAGGGCCATCGCGCCCACGAAGATGCCGACCACCAAGCCGGCGGTCAGCAAGTTGCCCAGTTTCTTGCGCACCGTCAGGAAAAAGAGCGAGCTCAGACCCAGCAGGGCGCCCCGCGAGCGCGTCAGGTAGATGGTGTAGAGCAGGAGGCTGACCGTTGGCGCGATGAGCAGGAGGTTGCGCAGCGCGTGCCCAGGCTGCCAGAACGTCAGCAGCAGGGGCAGGAAGCACACCATTGTTTGGGCGTAGTCGTTGGGGTCGCCCAGAAAGCCCACGGAGCGGATGCGCCAGAGGTAGCGACCAGAAGTGTCGAGCGCGGGGATGTCGTTGCTCTCGATCACGGCTGCGAACCCGCTGTCCGGACCGGTGCCGTTTTCCTTCATGGTCAGGGTGTCGACCATGAAGCCGGTGTGATAGCAGGCCACGCTCATGATGCCCAGGATGGCCAGGCAGCCGAGGATGGTGGCCGTCAGTCGCTTGACCCGCTCCATGCTGGTGAGGTTCATGCCCGAGATGAAGAACAGCATCGGCGTGGGCAGGAATGCGATCAGGGAGCCAATGGCGTCGCCAAACCCTGCAGCCAGCAGGGACGACAGGAACACCATGCCGATGATCCCCCACATCAGCCTCTGGTGCTGTTTGCTCAAGGCACTGCCGCCTTGCTTCTTGAGATCGGCGATGGACAGGCCGAGCACGATCAGCATGAGCAGCAGCATCGGCCGCAGCGGCGCCAACTCAGGAGCAAAGAGCTCGAAGACGCGCAGGTACGACAGCGCCATCAGCAGCAGGTACAGCTTGAACGTCATGGCGTTGGCGCTGTGGATCGGGCTGGAGAGCCATGCAGGCGCTCTTTCAGCCTCAGGAAGGGCTGCTCGACGAAGCGGTAGGACAGCCAGGCGGCGGCGAAGCTCAGCAGCAGGTTCAGCGGGAAGCGCGTTTCCCAGCTGTCAACCAGGAAGTACAGGAAGGGCTCTTGCCACAGGTAGAGCGAGTAGCTCATGGCACCGATCAGGGCCACTGGCTTGAGGTTGGCGATGCGACCGGCCCATGAGCCCGGCGTGCGCACCAAGTGCTGCAGGATGACGACGATGCCCAGGTTGCTCAGAACCTGGCCGCCGATGAACGCGAACGGCCGCGAGACCAGCGCCGAGGCATATGCCGCACCAATGAGCAGGCCGCCCACTGCCAACGGTGCCATGGGGTGCATCAGGAACGCCTTGATGCGTGGCATGGTGCTCAGCTTGGCATGGAGCATGGCTGCAAGGCAACCCATGGCCAGGGCGTCTGCGATGGCCTGGAACTCGCGGTTGAACGCGATCTCCGGCGCGTCGGTCCACAGGTGCATGGCCAGTCGGATGAGCGGGCACAGAACGATCGCAACAGCGGCCACGACCAGGCTTCGGCTGAGCCCGGCGATCACCAGCACAAAAGGCCACAGCAAGTAGAACTGCTCTTCGACCGACAGCGACCACAGGTGGTTGTAGTACCAGTTGTAGTCGTGGTTGTAGTTGGCGGTGAAGGTCAGCGCGTGCAGCAGGTGCCGCATGGGCGCTTCTTCGTCCTGCGTGCGGTTCGGCACGCTCAGCGACAGGTCGATCCAGCCAATCTGAAAGGCCAGCCAGATCAGGCCGATGTAGGCAAAGGCCGCAGGCAGGATTCGGTACGCGCGCCTGAGGTAGAACTGCCCGAGGTCGATGCGGCCGGTGCGCGCATGCTCGCGCAGCAGCAGGGTGGTGATCAGAAAGCCCGAGATGAGGAAGAAAAACCGCACCCCGATGTTGCCCAGAGAGGTGATGGCCGGTTTGTCCAACCACAGCGGGGCGCCGTGCGTGGCCGCGACGTGTCCGATCAACACCAGCAGCACCGAGAAAGCGCGCAAGCCATCCAGCGAGGGGATGTGTCCGCTCAGGTCTGGCGGGGTAATGGCCTGGCGCGGGCTGCTCATGGCTGGCTCCCCTGAGATGGCTTTGCAAGGATGGCCGCGCTCAGTTGCTCCGCCAGCAAGCGCGCTCCTTCGTCGGTGAAATGCACGAAGTCGGCGTAGTGTTGGGGACCCGGCGGCACGGCCTTGCGGATGTCGACCAGGATGGCTTGCGGCTCGCTGTTTGCCACCCGCTGCACGACCTGGTTGGCGCGCGCTTCCATGTCGATGAAGCCAGCCTCGGACAGGTCGGGGTAGAAGCGCCGCCAGGCCACCAGCATCGGGCGGTTTTCAGGCGTGATCTGGTCGCCGAAGTAATTGCCGTGGGTCACGAGGACCGGGGTGGCACCGGCGCGGCGAGCTCGCTCGACCACACAGCGCAAGTCCTTCTCGAAAGCCTGCATGGCCACTTCCGGCAGCCGATCGATGACCTGGAGTTCTCGCGTGGCCCGCCAGATGCCGAACTCCTTGAGCGCGGTCATCACGGGCTCGGGCATCACCTGCTTGGCCACCAACTCGACCTTGCCCTTGAGGCGTGCGCGCGGCGAGTCCTGGGTGCTCAGCTGGCTTGGCCAGGTGGCGGGCTCGTCGCAGAACGGTTTGTCCACGCCGATGTAGGCCGCTGGCGTCGGGTAGACGATGACGTGGCTGGCCGGGGCTTGTTGGATGATGCGCTCGAGGTAGCCCATGCGGCCGATGCGAAGCCCCGGTACGGCCGCATTGAGCACGTTGTACGCGCCAGGCTGGGCTGCGTCCAGCAGCCGCGCCAACTGGCGGGGGTATTCCTGATCGGGGCTCTCATAGATCCCGAAGGACTCGGAGGCGCCGTAGACCAGGATGTTTCGGCGCCCCTCGATGGGCTCGGGCCCGCGAAAGCCCAGGCTGTTCATCTGCCACTTGCCGAAGTGGGCGCCGGGCTTGCCGGCCTTGACGCCCGGGGCGCTCACGAAGACCGTGTCGATGTCGTGGTTGCCGGCCAGCGGCGCACCCTCGCGCACCCAGTCATCCAGGCGCGCCAGGGCCTCCAGCGTCAGCAGGAAGATCAGGCTGTAGGCCACCCAGCGGGCCACGGATCGCATGCTCATGACTCAGAACTGGAAGTAGACGAAAGACTGCGGCGTGCCACCCAGGAAGACCGCCGCATAGAACATGCCGGCGTACAGCACGGGCTTGAGCCAGCCAGGGATGATGGGTAGGCGCATGAACTGGAGCTCGCCGCTGCGCCACTGCAGCCACTGCACGATGACCAGGGGCAGGGCGTAGAGGCCGATCGTTTGCAGGCTGGCCGTGTCCAGCCCCTCAAGTGGGTTGCTCAGGGCGCCGCTCATGCCGATCACCTGGTCCAAAGACGTGGCGCGAAACAGCAGCCAGCCATAGCAGGTCATCACGAACATGGTGGCGATGTGCAGCGTCAGCCACAGCGCGCGGGGCAGGGGGATCGCCTGCTCGAAACGGTCCAGGTAGGGGCTCAGGTAGCGGTGGATGCACAGAAGCGCGCCGTGGTAGAAGCCCCAGAGCACGAAGTTCCAGGCGGCGCCGTGCCACAGGCCGCCAAGCACCATCGTGATCATCAGGTTGCGGTAAGTGAAGAAGGTGCCGCCGCGATTGCCGCCCAGCGACTTGTAGAGGTAGTCGCGCAGCCATTGCGACAGGCTGATGTGCCAGCGTCGCCAGAAGTCGGACGGGTTGGTCGCGAAGTAAGGCAGGTTGAAGTTCAGGGTGAACTCGAAGCCCATGATCTTGGCGATGCCGCGCGCGATGTCGGTGTAACCCGAGAAGTCACCGTAGATCTGGAAGGTGAAGGCCAGCACGCCCACCAGCACCTCGCCCCCGGTCGGGTCAGGTTTGCTGAAAACCTGGTCGGCGATGGGCGCCAGGTTGTCGGCCAGGAACACCTTCTTGAAAAAGCCCCACATGATCAGGTGCAGGCCGTCTTCCCATTGCTGGCGCGTGGTTTGTCGGGGCAGTAGCACCTGCGGCAGCAAGGTGGACGCGCGCTGGATCGGGCCTGCCACCAAGTGAGGGAAGTACAGCACGCCCAGGAAGAAGTCCCAGAACGTGCCCGACGGGTGCAGTTCACCCCGGTAGACATCGATCGTGTAGGACAGCGCCTGGAAGGTGTAGAACGAGATCGCCACCGGCAGCACGATGTTGAGCGTGTGCACCGACACCTCGAAGCCCAGCGCGGTCAGCACCGCCGAGGTCGACTCGATGAAGAAGTTGCAGTACTTGAAGAAGCCCAGCAGCGACAGGTTCGAGACCACGCTGATCCAGACCAGGCGCTTGCGCTCGGCTTCGGGGCCCCTGGCTTTGTGCGAGGCTTCCAGCTTGCCCGCGATCCAGTAGTCCAGGCCGGTGGTGCACAGCAGCGGCAGCAGGAAGCGCCAGTCCCAGCTCGCGTAGAAGAAGCAGCTGGCCAGCACCAGGAAGGTGTTTTGCTGCTTGTGAGGCAGCAGGTAGTACACGATCAGGACGATCGGCAGGAAGAGAAAGAGGAACTCGACGGAGTTGAACAGCATGCGTGCTCCGTGGGTCAGCGGGCCGTGCGGCGCCAGGTTCCCTGCTGGGTGCCACGCGCGTAACGGATCGAAGCCAACAGGAAGGCCCAGTTCAGGGCGAAAAAGAAGGTGGGCAGCTTGGCGATGCGTGGCAGCGCCGCGCCAGCGCTGCTGCGCCGGTACCACCAGGACACCATGGCGTAGCCCAGCACTTGCAGCGCGGTCCAGGCTTGCCAAAGGTGTTGATTCGGGCTGGGCAGGGTCGACAACGCCAGGCTGGCCAGCAAGGCCGCCAGGAGCAGGTGCGGGGTCAGCCAGCGCAGCACCTTGTGCGACACGTACGCGAATCGGGTGGCCCCGCTGGTGCGCGTCAGGAACTCCGGGTGCTCGAACAGCGCCTGGAAGTTGCCCACCCCGATGCGCAGGCGCCGGTGGTGTTCTTCCGAGATGTTCTCGGGCGTGTCTTCTTCGGCCCAGGCCGATGGGTCGTAGGCCATGCGCTTGCCACTGGCGCTCACGTGCATGCCGATGAGGAAGTCGTCGCAGATGGCGTTGCTGGCCAGCTCGGGCCACAGCTCGCGGCGCACCGCGTAGATGGCCCCATTGGCGCCCAGGAGTCCGCCGATGCGGCCCTCGAAGAACTTGAGCACCTGCTCGATGCGCCAATACAGGCTGTCCTGGTTTTGCCCGGCGTTGCCCAGCAGGCGCAGCTCGCCGCTGACGCCGCCCACATCGGGGTCGTTGAACCAGCCCACCAGGCGCCGGATGGCCTGGCGATCGAAGAAGGTGTTGGCGTCGGAGAAGACCACGATGGGTGCATTGACCCGGCCGCGCAGGTCGTTGAGCACGTTGGCCTTGCCGCGGTTGGCCTCGAAGACGTGGGCTTTCAGTCTTGGGTCATCGATGCTGCGCAGGATCTCGGCCGTGCGGTCCCGGCTGCCGTCCGAGCCGATGTGGATGCTCAGTTTGTCAGCCGGGTAGTCCTGCTCGAGCAGGTTCATGACGCGGGCGTGGATGTGGCGCTCTTCGTTGTAGGCAGCGATCACCACGGCGACGTCGGGCCATTGGCTGGCGTCGTTGGCGCTGGTTTGGCGACGGCGTTCGGCCTTGCCCAACACGTAGCGCAGGTCGCGCTTGAGCTGGTGCAGCGCGGCAACCAGGGCCAGCAGCACCGGGTAGCCGGCGTAGCTGTACACCACGAGGGCCCAGCCCCCGAGCGCGATGCCAACCAGGGTCAGCGTCGCCGCATTCATGCGCCCACCCGTGGGGCGTAAGCCGGACGGGGGATCACGTGATCACGGTAGGCGTTGGGGTCCCCGGTGAGGCCCTGCTCGGCCGCCTTGACGATGTTGTACATCTCCCGCGCGCTCACGTAGTGCAGCTTCCAGTCGCGGCCGCAGTTGTACTTCGTCTCCATGTAGGTGAAGCAGTCGTCCATGGCCGGACCCAGCAGCGTGGGCATGTCCGGCTCTTGCGTGCCGTGGGTGTGCACCTTGACGAAGATCCACTCGGGACGGCCCTTGACGTGGATGCCGGTCTCGACCCAGGCGTCGACGCGCTGGCGCGTGGGCGGGTTGTTGGTGCGCACATCGCTGTTTTCGATGCGAGGGATCAGGCCCAGCTTGCGCTTTTTGAAATCGAAAGTCAGCGGGCCTTGCAGGATCATCAGGTCGCCACTGGGGGGCGTGCCCACGCGCACTGGCACGCCGTGGTCGTGCGAGCGCGGGCGGTCAGGGTCGTCCTTGGCGTAGTAGATCTGGTTGATCGTGACCGTCTGGCAAGGGTTCGGCGCGGCCGGCAGGGTGTAGTCGGCGTAGCAGCCCTCTTCGCGCAGGATGATGAGCTCGTTGTTGACGCCGCAGCCTGTGCCGTCCGGGTGGGCGTTGTCCAGTGCCCAGTTGCCATGGATGAAGGCCCAGCGGGCCTGGCCCGTGACGGGGTCAACCGGCAGGGCATCGTGCCGGTCTATCAGGGTGCGGGTGAAGCGCTGAAGCTTCTCGCGAAGGCCGGCTTCGGTGTCGTCTTCGTGATGAAGGTGAATCTCGATCTCGCCCAGGCGCATGCGGCACAGGTCGACGATGTCATCGAGGTGCTCGGGGCGGTATTCCTCTTCGGGGTAGAAGAAGGTGTGCACCGGAGGCAAGCCGTCGGCGTCGCGGTGCTTGGCGCACAACTCGGGGTAGCGCTGTTTCCACTCCAGCACGCGCTTGCGTTCGACCTCGTACGTGGGCCGCGCCCAGGCCGGCTCGTAGTGGTCGACGAAGCAGAACATCAGGTGGCGCAGGGCGCCTTCGGGGGCGGGCTCGCGCCAGTCCTGTTTCAGCCAGGAGCGGAACCAGATGCCGATGTGGCGGCTGCGCACTTCCCGCGCCAAAACGGCGACCGCGGCCAAGAACACCGCTGCAACCAGACCCAATCCCCAGTAGATGTGCATGTTCAATCGCGGCAGACTCAAAAGGTGGCAATGAACGCGGGTGCATCGCCGTGCGGATCGATGCGCGCGGGCCATGCCCTTTTGCCGCAGGACGGCGGCGGCCCGTGGACACGGGGAGTGCGCGGATGATAGCGGAGATTGCCTGGGGGGCAGACCGTATGATTGAGGGGGAAAACGGTCCACAACCCGGCAATACAACACATGATCAAGCGAGTTCTGTATCACCACCGCACCCAGGGCAAGGCAGTCGAGGGCGTTCACATCCGTGGCATCACGGACGCCCTGCGGGCCGATGGCACCGTGGTGGATGTGCTGTCTTTGCCAGGGGCCGACCCCTACTCGTCGCCCAAGACGCTGTCGCCCACCAAGCAAGCCAAGTGGTGGATGAAGCTGGTCAGCCGCCTGCCCGAGCCCCTGTTCGAGCTGGTCGAGCTGGCTTACAACCTGGTGGCTGCTTACCGGGTGGGCCGCTACCTGCTCAAGCACCGCGACACCGAGCTCATCTACGAGCGCTACTCGCTGTTCATGTTCGCCCCGACCCTGATCGCTCGCTGGTTCGGTGTGCCCATGATCCTGGAGATCAACGACTCTGCAACGGTCTACCGCGTGCGGCCGCTGTCTTTGTCTCGCCTGGCCATCTGGCTGGAGCGTTGGACCGTGCAGCGCGCCGACGGCCTGGTGTTCGTGTCGTCGGTGTTCCGCGACCGACTGGTCAAGGCCCACGGGTGGATGGCGCCCGCCATCGTCTCGCCCAATGCGGCGAACCTGTCGCAGTTCTCCTTCACGCCCGAGCAACGCGAGGCGGCTCGCCGCAAGTGGGGCCTGGAGGGCGCGACCGTCTGCGGCTACCTGGGTGCCTTCCTGCCCTGGCATGCCATCGACCAGTTCGTCTACCGCATCGCCGATCGCCTCAAGAGCGAGCCGCAACTGAAGTTGCTGTTGATCGGCGACGGCATCACCTCGGACGAGGTGCGCCGCTTCGTCAACGAAAAGGGCTTGCAGGCGCAGGTGATCCTGACCGGACGGGTGGCCCACGAGGAGGTGCCTGGCTTGCTGGCCGCCATGGACCTGGCCGTGCTGCCCAGCGCAGGTGACTACACGTCACCCGTCAAGCTGTTCGAATTCATGGCTTGCGGCATCGCGCCGATCGCTCCCGACTTCGAGCCCATCAAGGAGGTGCTCAAGGTTGACGAGACGGGTTGGGTGTTCCGGGCCGGAGACCTCGATCACGCCGTTGCCTGCGTGCTGGAGCGCGCACGCCAGCCAGCCGAGTTGGCTCGGGTGGGTGCGGCGGCCCGCGAGTACATCGGCCGTGAGCGTCAGTGGTGCCACAACACGCGCCAACTCGAAGCGTTCCTGCGGGACATCCAGTCCGGCAAGGCGGTGCCGTGCCAGGCGAGGCCCTGACGCATCCTTGACGCAAGGCCCCGCAAGAGGGTGATCAGCTCGCCAGCTTGCGGCGGCTGCCGAGTTGTTCGCGCAGCCAGTTCGGCACGCAAGCCTTGGCCATCAGCGGCCACGATGCGCTGGCCGGGCCATGCTTTCGAGCCTGCCAGGCGGCTTGCCACGCCTGGCGGTTCTCGCCGATCCAGAGGTGGCTGCGCGCCAGGTCGAGGTAGAGCTTGTGATAGGCCTGCTCGATGCGCTGTGCGCCGATCACGTCGCGGGCTTGCGGGTGGTTTGCCAGGAAACGGTCGTAAACCTTGAGCAACTGGTGGTAGCCGGCCACGCTGTCGTCGCCCAGGCTGCCTGGAACGGGGCGTTTGTAGACAAGCGCTTGAGTCATCTTGATCACCAGTGGGTGACGCACCAGCACACGCAGGTAGAAGTCAACGTCTTCGGCGATGCGCAGGCGGGTGTCAAAGCCACCGGCCTCTTCGAAGGCCGAGCGCCTCACCATCACCGTGGAGGTGGTCAGGTAGGGCACCAGGAAGCTGCTGTGGAAGTCGGGGATGAGTTCGTGCGGTGCGTCGGGGTTGGGGGCGCCACGCTGGATTTCGGCTTGCCGGGCGGGGTCGCTCACCGCTTCTGTGCGACAAAAGACGCTGCCTGGGTGTTGGCGCAAGGCTTCGACCTGTTGGCGCAATTTGTCCGGGTGCCAGAGGTCGTCGGAGTCCAGGAAGGCCAGGAATTCGCCGCGCGCGTTCGCCGCGCCGGTGTTGCGCGCTGCCGAGACGCCGGCGTTTTTCTGATGCACGTAGCGCACCGACGCAAAGCGCTGAACCACCTCGGCCGTGTTGTCCTTGGAGCCGTCGTCGACCACGATGACCTCGACGTCGGCGAGCGTTTGACCAAGGGCCGAAGTCAGTGTCTCCGCGATGTAGCTGGCCGCGTTGTAAGCCGGGATGATGACGCTGACGATGGGCATGTGCGCAGGGGGTGGTCGGGTGGCGCGCGGAATTTAGCATGCAGCCGGCCTGCCGTGAACGGCGGGGCGCTGCGATACGATCCGGGCATTCATTTTGCGCGCGCCGTTGTCACGCTCCCCGTGTTTTTGGGGAGCGTCATGCGACCGCACCGACAGACGAACGAAGACTGGAGCCAGACATGACCGCATCCTTTGCCACCTGCGACCTGTGTGACACGCACAAGAACAACACCGACGGCGACTTCCGGGTTTTGCCGCCGGTCTTCAAGGACTACGGGCGTCGGATCAAGTTTTCGGGCCAGGTCAGCACCGTGAAGTGTTTCGAGGACAACACCCTGGTCAAGGCAGCGGTGGACTCGCCTGGCAATGGGCGCGTGCTCGTGGTCGATGGCGGTGCTTCGCTGCGCCGGGCGTTGGTGGGTGGCAACCTGGGCAAGGCTGCCGCCAAGAACGGCTGGGCAGGTGTGATCGTGGATGGTTGCGTGCGTGATTCCGCCGAGCTGGCCGAGTGCAATGTGGGCATCCGAGCGCTGGCTTTGATGCCCCTGCCCACGGAAAAGCGCCAGGAGGGCCAAAGCGATGTGGCCGTTCAGATTCAGGGTGTCTGGGTGCGCCCAGATGACTGGCTCTACGCTGATGAAGACGGGATCGTGGTGGCCTCGCGCCCGCTGATCTGATCACCGGCCCTGCGCATCGTCGAGGGGCGCACCCTGGCGCGCCCCCGTCGCCCCTCAGCGAATCAGTTCAAGGAGGCGGTCAAGGCCGCCTTCCTGAATGGACACCATGGCCTGCTCGCGCACCTTGGGTTTGGCGTGGTAGGCCACGCTGAGTCCGGCTGCGCCCATCATCGGCAGGTCATTGGCGCCGTCGCCCACGGCGATTGCCGCCGAAGTGGGGCATCCCAGGCGGGCGCACAGCGAGATCAGGTGCTGCCTCTTGGCCTCGCCATCAACGATGTCACCGACGACCTCGCCGGTCAGCAGGCCGCCCTCGATGGCCAGCACGTTGGCGTGCGCTTCGTGCATGCCCAGGCGTGTTTTCACGCGCTCGGCAAAAAAGGTGAAACCACCCGAGACCAGCATGGTTTGCAGGCCGGCTTCTTTGGCGGCCTGCATCAGGGTCTGGGCGCCTGGGTTCAGCCGCAGTCGCTCGTCGTAGACCTGCGCCAGGCTTTCGGCCGGCACGCCTTTGAGCAGGGCCACGCGCCTTCGCAGGCTGTCCTTGAAGTCGGTGATCTCTCCGCGCATGGCCGCTTCGGTGATGGCAGCCACCTCGGCCTTCTTGCCAACGGCATCGGCGATCTCATCGATGCACTCGATGTTGATCAGCGTGGAGTCCATGTCGAAGGCGATGGCCTTGAACGAGGACCAGTTCAGCGGGGGCGTGATGCCCTGGATGGCCAGGCCAGGTGAGTGAAAGTAAGCGGACATGAAAAGAGAAATCGGTGCGCGAGGGCTGTGATTATCACAGCGCCACGGGCACCGATCGGCAGGGAGCGAGGACGATCAGGCTTGTTGGCGGCGGCGGCGTGCGGCCACGGCGCCCACAACGGCCAGACCCAGGCCGGCCATGGCGACGCTGCTGGGTTCAGGCACGTCGGTCACGTTGAACGCCACTTCGCCGACGCTGCAGCCCACCCAGGTGCTGCTGGCCGGGCATTGGCTGGCTTCAAGCTTGATGTAGCGCGTGGCAATGGCGTCCCAGTTGAACACGTCGGCACCGTAGTCCTGGCCGGAAGCGTTGTCAGTGGGGGACAGGCTGCTGCCGAGGGTGGTCCAGGTGATGCCGTCAACCGAGCCCAGGATGTTGAGCTTGCCGATGCCATTGCCGTCTTCGTTCCACAGTGCCAGGCCTTGGGTGAAGCGCACTTCGCCCAGGTCGTAAGAAACGCTGGCGGTGGCGGTGCCGAAGTTGGAGAACCACTCGTAGTAGTAGGTGGTGCCGGCGTCTTCAACGCTGAAGTCCCACACATGCAGCGGGTTGCTGGCGATGTAGGTGTCAAAATCGGTCACGCCGCTCACGTAGTCGGTGATCAGTCCATATTGGTCGAATGTGCTGGAGATGGCGCCAATGCCGGGGGCACCGGCGACAATCTGGGCAGATTGGGCGCCGACGACCACGCCGGCTTGGGCCGACGAAAGGGCGGCTGCGGACAGGGCGGCTGCGATGGCAAGCTTTTTGATCATGGTTTGCTCCGGTTTTGGGGAACCTCTCCCCTGGGGCGTTTTCAGTTACTCGGAACGTTACTGTGAATACCTCACACTTGACAACCCCTTGTTCCCGGGCCTGTGGCCTGAGTTCAACCCTTTGCCAGGGGTTTTGCCATGTCCCGTGAGCCGATCAGACCACCTGGTGCGGTGGTGCAGCATTTCATCGACCTGATGGATCGCTTCGCTGTGGTGCGCGCGCGCGCGATGTTCGGCGGGCATGGCTTTTATCGCGATGGCGTCATGTTTGCGCTTCTGGCAAACGGGGTGCTTTATCTCAAGGTGGACGATGAAACTCGCGCGATTTTCACAAAATGCAATCTGCAGCCTTTTTCATTTGCCGCCAAGGGGCGCACGGTGCACCTCAGTTATCACGAGGCGCCGCCTCAAGCATTGGAGGACCCGACTGAGATGGCCCAATGGTGCGCATTGGCCTGGCAGGCGGCGCTCAGGGCCCGGTGTCAGCCCCGAAACAAGCGGGGCGGCAAGTCGCCGGCGAAGTCGATCGACGCCGAGGCCATGCCTGGGGTGGCCCAGGCGGGTCGCACGGACAAGCGCGGCGGCGCCCCGGCATCAGCTGTGCCACTCGACAAGCTGCCCAACCTGGGGCCGCGCAGCGTGGCCGCGTTGGCGGCCGCCGGCATCACCAGCCTGGATGGTTTGCGGCAGCTTGGTGCGGTGAGGGCGTACGTGCGCACACGCGAGTTCAGTCCGGGCGTGAGCCTGAACCTGTTGTGGGCCCTGGAGGGGGCGCTGACCGGCCGGCCCTGGCAGGAGGTGGCCGTGGCCGACCGCGCCAGTTTGCTCATGGCGCTGGAGGATGCACAGCGCCAGGGATGAGTTGCGTGCTCAGGTTTTGAGCGGCTGCCCGAGTTGCTTGAGCAGATCGCGCACGTACTGGGCGCGGTCTTTCGGGTCTTTCAACTCCTTCTCGATGCGCAGCTTGTCGTTGCCGGCCAGCTTGATGTGGCGGTTCTTCTGCACCAGCTCGATGATGCGCATCGGGTCGATCGGCGGGTTGGGGCGGAAGGTCACGTTGATGATGCCGGGGGCGGCGTCGATCTTGATGACGCCATAGGGCTTGGCCTGCACTCGCAGCTTGTGGGTGTCGAACAGGGCCTGCGCCTGGGGTGGCAGTTTGCCGAATCGGTCGACCAGCTCTTCCAGCATGCCTTCGATCTTGTCGGCGGAGTCGGCGGTCGCCAGGCGCTTGTACAGGCTCAGGCGCACGTGCACGTCGCCGCAGTAGGCGTCGGGCAGCAGGGCGGGCGCGTGCAGGTTGATGTCGGTGTTGCTGCCGAACAGGCCCGAGGGCGAGAGCAGGTCGGGTTCTTTGCCGGATTTGAGGGCGCGCACGGCTTCGGCCAGCATCTCGTTGTAGAGCTGGAAGCCCACCTCCATCATGTTGCCGCTCTGGTTGTCGCCCAGCACCTCGCCGGCGCCGCGGATCTCCAGGTCGTGCATGGCCAGGTAGAAGCCCGAGCCCAGCTCTTCCATGTTCTGGATGGCGTCCAGGCGTTGGGCGGCCTGCTTGGTCAGCCCTTCGACGTCGGGCACCAGCAGGTAGGCATAGGCCTGGTGGTGCGAGCGGCCCACGCGACCGCGCAGCTGGTGCAGCTGGGCCAGACCGAACTTGTCTGCGCGGGTCATCACGATGGTGTTGGCACTCGGCACATCGATGCCGGTCTCGATGATGGTCGAGCACAGCAGCACGTTGTGGCGCTGGGCCACGAAGTCGCGCATGACGCGCTCGAGCTCGCGCTCGGGCATCTGGCCGTGGGCGATGGCGATGCGGGCTTCGGGGATCAGCTCGGCGAGCTTGTCGCGCCGGTTCTCGATGGTCTCGACCTCGTTGTGCAGGAAGTAGACCTGGCCGCCACGCTTGAGTTCGCGCAGCACGGCTTCGCGGATGACGCTGCTGTTTTCACTGCGCACGAAGGTCTTGATGGCCAGACGGCGTTGCGGGGCGGTGGCGATCACGGACAGGTCACGCAGGCCCTCCATGGCCATGCCCAGGGTGCGAGGGATGGGCGTGGCGGTGAGGGTGAGCACGTCGATGTCGGCGCGCATGGCCTTGATGGCCTCTTTGTGGCGCACGCCGAAACGGTGCTCCTCGTCGATGATGAGCAGCCCCAGGCGCTTGAACTTGACCGATTCGCTCAGCAGCTTGTGCGTGCCCACGACAATGTCGATGGTGCCGTCTTCGATGCCCTGCATCGCCTGCTTGATTTCCTTGGCCGAGCGGAAGCGCGACATCTCGGCCACCTTCACGGGCCACTGTGCGAAGCGGTCGGAGATGTTCTGGTAGTGCTGCTCTGCCAGCAGCGTGGTGGGCGCCAGCAGGGCGACTTGCTTGCCGCTGGTGACGGCCACGAACATGGCGCGCAGCGCGACTTCCGTCTTGCCGAAGCCCACGTCGCCGCAGACCAGGCGGTCCATCGGGCGCGGGCTGATCATGTCCTGGATGACGGCGTGGATGGCTGCGCGCTGGTCGGGCGTTTCTTCGAAGCCGAAGCTGGTGGCGAAGGCCTCGTAGTCCTGGGCGCTGAAGCGGAAGGCGTGGCCTTCGCGGGCGGCGCGGCGGGCGTAGAGGTTGAGCAGCTCGGCGGCGGTGTCGCGCACCTGTTCGGCGGCCTTGCGCTTGGCCTTGTCCCACTGGGGTGAGCCGAGCTTGTGCAGCGGAGCCTCGTCGGCGCTGACGCCGGTGTAGCGGCTGATCAGGTGCAGTTGCGACACGGGCACGTAGAGCACGGCCTTGTCGGCGTACTCCAGGTGCAGGAACTCGGAGGGGCCGTCGCCCAGGTCGAGGTTGATGAGGCCCTGGTAGCGGCCGATGCCGTGGTTGCTGTGCACCACCGGGTCGCCCACGTTCAACTCGGACAGGTCCTTGATGAGCGAGTCGACGTCGGTGGTCTGTTCGTTTTTCTTGCGGCGACGGCGCGTGGCCGGGCTGGCGTCGAAGAGCTCGGTCTCGGTGATGAGGTGCAGGCTCTGTGCGGTGGTGGCGGCCTGCCAGATGAAGCCTGCGGCAAGGGGGGCGGCGGTGATGGCGTGGCGGTGGTCGCTGACCGAGAAGGCGTGCAGGTTGTCGACGCTGGGGAGCTCCAGCTTGTGGTCGCGCAGCAGCTCCATCAGGCTTTCGCGGCGGCCGGCGCTTTCGGCCACCACCAGCACGCGGGCTTCGGTCTGGCTCAGGTGTTGCTCCAGCTTGCGCAGCGGGTCCTGGCCGCCGCGCTCGACGCTCAGGTTGGGCAATGGACGAGCCCATTCGGTGGGCTCGGTGCCGCGGATGGCCAGCACCGCGTGGGCGTTGGCCAGCGTGAAGAACTCGTCTGACTTGAGGAAGATCTCTTCGGGCGGCAGCAGGGGGCGCTCGGGGTCGTGTTGCAGGAAGCGGTGGCGCTCGCGGGTTTCGGTCCAAAAGCGGCGCAGGGCTTCGTCGATGTCACCGTGCAGGACGATTGCGGCACCACCCTGAGTCGGGTCCCCCAGGTGTTCAAAGAAGGTCGAGGTCTCGTTGAAAAACAGGGGCAGGTAGTACTCGATGCCGCCCGTGGCCACACCCGTGCCGATGTCTTTGTAAATGCGCGACTTGCTCGGATCGCCTTCGATGCGTTCGCGCCAACGGTCGCGGAACGCCGCGCGCGAGGCTTCGTCCATCGGGAACTCGCGGCCTGGCAGCAGGCGAACCTCCGGCACGGGGTAGAGGCTGCGTTGGGTGTCTGGATCGAAGGTGCGGATGGAGTCGATCTCGTCGCCGAACAGGTCGACCCGGTAAGGCACCAGCGAGCCCATGGGGTAGAGGTCGATCAGGCCGCCACGCACGGCGTATTCGCCGGGCGAGACCACCTGGCTGACGTGGTTGTAGCCGGCCAGGGTGAGTTGCGACTTGAGCGCGGCTTCGTTGAGTTTTTGCTTTTGCTTGAAGTGGAAGGTGTAGGCGGCCAGGAAGGAGGGCGGCGCCAGGCGCGTGAGGGCCGTGGTGGCGGGCAGCATGACCAGGTCGACGCCCTTGTCGCCTTCTCCTGCCACGCCGTTTTGCATGCGCCAGAGCGTGGCCAGGCGCTCCGAGATCAGGTCCTGGTGAGGCGAGAAGGTGTCGTAGGGCAGCGTTTCCCAGTCGGGAAAGATGGCGCAGCGCAGCTCGGGCGCAAAGAAGGCGACCTCGTCGAGCAGGCGCTGGGCATCTGCCGGGTCGGCCGTGAGCAGGGCGGTGAGCTGGCCTTGTGCCTTGCGTGCCAGGGCAAAGTGGGCCAGCAAAGCCGCGTCGCCCGAGCCGATGGGCCGAGGCACGGAGAAGCGTTTGCCGGGGGCGATGGCGGGCGAGGGCAGGGCGGGCAGCATGAGCAGGTGAAAAAGCAAAAGGCCCGGGCACAGGTGTGGCCGGGCGTCAACGATCAACGCATTGGCTTTGATTTTAGGTGCGAGACAATCCGGCCATGCCCGAGACATCCCTGTTCACCCTGACGTCACCTGAATTTCAGCCGCGTTGTTTTGCGTTGGTGCCTTGTGCCGGGGTCGGCGAGCGGGCGGGTGTGGGTGGGCCCAAGCAGTACCACCCTGTCGCAGGGCGCTCGGTGGTGTCGCACACCTTGAGGGCGCTGCAAGCGGTGCCAAGGCTGTCCGCGACGCTGGTGGTGCTGTCGCCCGAGGACACGCAATTCGAGCGCCACGCCCCTGATTTCGCAGGCGAAGGGGCCTGGGTGGCGCGGGTCGGCGGCGCAAGCCGGGCCGAGAGCGTGCTCAACGGGCTGAGCGAGTTGCGAGCCCGGGGCGCCGAGCCCCACGATTGGGTGCTGGTGCATGACGCGGCGCGGTGCCTCTTGCGGCCCGAATGGGTCGATCGCCTGCTGGACGCTTGTGTCGATGACGAGGTGGGCGGCTTGCTGGCGCTCCCATTGGCGGACACGCTCAAGGCATCGGAGCCTGGGGCGGACGGTGAACCCCGCTCCTGCCAGACGGTGGACCGCACCGCCAAGTGGGGAGCCCAGACGCCTCAGGTGTTTCGCCTGGGCTTGCTTCAGCCGGCCTTGTTGGGGGCATTGTCTGACCCCGCCACGGCGGCGGCGGTCACCGACGAGGCCAGTGCCATCGAGATGCTGGGGCACGCGCCCCGCCTGGTGACGGGCGATTTCGAGAACTTCAAGGTCACTTGGCCGGGCGACTTCGCTTTGGCCGAGCGCCTGTTGGCGACGCGGGCTTGAGCGCCGAAAGCTTGGGCTCGCTGGACTTGGCCTTGGCTGCTTTCGGTTCTGTCGATGAGGCTGTCTGGCGCGAGGCTGCTGCCTTGATGGCTGCCATCGCGATCGGTTTGGCCCATTCCGGCGTCTGACCCATGTCGGTGGCGCTTGCTGGCACGCGCACCCGACCTTGCTGCCAATGCACCACCAATTTGGGTTGGGGTGCTTGGCCCTGGTGCGGATCGGCGTCGTGGCTGTTGTCGTAGACGCGCAGCTCAGCCAGGTGGGGCATCAGCTGGATCAATTGCAAACGGCTTTGGTCAAAGCGGCGGCGGATGTCGGCCTCAGGGATGTCATGGCCGCCTTTGCGCACCCGGGCTTTGACGCGAGCCAGGTGCTGCTCCGGGCTGGCCAGCCCGACGTACCAGATCCGCACCTCGATGCCAGCCAGAGCAGCCTGTTTGAGCAGGCGCGCGAAGCTTTGCCCACCCAGGGTGGTTTCAAAGTTGTGATCCAGCCGCTGGGCGATGGCATGTTGGAGCAGGCGCTTGCCCTCATGCCAGGCGGCGCTGTTGGCTTGGGTGGCGCTCAGGTGCGGCTGAGCCGCCCGGATGCGGGCAGCGGCCTCATCCGGGTTGAAATACTGGGCGCCATGGGCGCGGATGGTGGCCCCGCCGATGCTGCTTTTGCCGGCACCGTTGGTGCCAGCCAGCACGAAAATGCGGGGGGCGTGGGCAGTCTGGTCCACGGGCAGTCTCTCTGTTTTTCAGGTTGAAACGAAAAGGCGCACCTGGGGGTGCGCCTGAAGCGTGCGGCGCATCGAGGCGCCTGGTGGTGCGTCTGGCCGACCTCTTTGGTCGATTTCAGTGGGCTGGCGTCACCGCCGCCAGGGCTGCTGCGCCCAGCTCTTCGGGGGAGGCGTCGAAAGCCGCCAGCATGCCCTGGCGCGATGCAGGCGTTTGCATTTGTTGAAGCAAGGCGTCGAACTCATGGCTCAGGCTGCCCAGAGCCTGGTCGCGCGCGTCAAGCAAAGCCTGGTAGGCGTCCAGAGACAGCACCACAGCTGTGGTGCGGTCTCGTTTGGTGATGGCCACCATGCCTTGGCTGGAGGCAGCGTCCAGGACGCGCCCGAAACTGTTCTTGGCTTCGGTGGCAGAAAACTCGGGAACAGCCACCTCTTCGCCTCGGTGGTTGCGCAAGGTCAGTGCAGTCATGGGGACGCCCTTCGCGATCAAATTTGATCGATGGAGCCATTTTAGCCATTTCGGCTGATTTGTCCAGTTCTTCTGGCCAAAATGGCCAATCCGCCGATGGCGAGCAGCAGCATGCTGGAGGGCTCGGGCACGCTGGACACCCAAGTGGCCTGCTGCCCAGAGCTGGCCATGGTGGCGTCGATCCAGCTGCGGTAGCTGGCGACCTGCACGAAGGCCGAGCCCTCTGTTGCACCCGTGTCGCCGTCCTGGAGCACCGCAGACGCCACGCCGAACAGCAGCGCTCCAGCGCTGTCGGTCGGTGTCCCGGCGAACAAGGCGCCGCCGCTGTCGCCCCCCTGCAAATGGGCGTTGCCGTTGGTCAGCAGCCAGTTCACCGAGGCCGCGCCAGCGGCGTCCGCCTGGTAGGTGGCGGCCACGTCGTACGCGGTCGTGGTGGCGAAGCCGTTGGGTGCCTGGTTCTGCGCCGACACCATGGTCAGCGTGCCCAGCGACGCGACCTGCGACGAGGTGATCACCTCGTCATTGAGAAAGGGGGTGGCGATGCTCAATGATGAAGAAAGCTGAACCAGCGCGATGTCGTCGTTCGGGAAGTCGGCGCTGCTGAACGTGAAGGTGGCGCTCACCAGAGACGAGCCGGCCTGCGACACGAAGCTGCTCGAGCCGACTGTCAGTGAGCTGGCCACGTGCGCTGCCGTCAGGACCCAGTTGCTCGCGATGAGCACGCCAGAGGCGCCTCCAAGCTCGCCAATGGCATCAAAGCCGTTGGTCGCCGTGCCATTGACGATGGCGTGAGCCGCCGGTGCGAAGCTAAAGGCGGATCCCACAGCAAGGGATGCAACGATTGAGCGAAGAAAACACGAGCGGTTTTGCATGGTGAGGCGAGGCTGGGTGTTGGGCTTGGAGCGACCAATGCTGCTGGGTGGCACTGCGCCGGTGCCGTGGTGCAGTCCAAGGCGTGAACTCCCTCAAGGATGCGTCACCACAGGGCCATTCGGCCATTGGGGCATTCCTCGTGGGGGGTGATCTGGTGCCTCCATCGGGGGCGCCAAGGAAAAACCCGGCGGGTGCCGGGTTGTCAGGTTCGTGTGGCGCTTTGGCTTCACCAGGATGTTTCGTGTTCCGGGGTCGCCTTGATTCGATGGATCGACAGGTCGGCGCCTTCGAATTCTTCTTCTTGCGACAGGCGCAGGCCCATGGCCTTGTTGAGCACCCCGTAAACCAGCCCGCCAGAGATCAGTGCAAAGGCCACCACGCCCAGCGTGCCGACGGTCTGGGTCAGCAGGCTCACGCCACCAGCGCCACCGAGCTCGGTCTGCCCGAAGATGCCTGCCGCGATCCCGCCCCAGGCTCCGCACAAGCCGTGCAGCGGCCAGACGCCCAACACGTCATCGATCTTCCACTTGTTCTGCACCAGGGTGAACATCAGCACGAAGATCGCGCCCGCGATGCCGCCCACCACCAGCGCACCCGCCGGATGCATGATGTCCGAGCCGGCGCACACCGCCACCAGGCCGGCCAGGGGGCCGTTGTAGGCAAAGCCCGGGTCGTTGCGGCCCATGAGCACGGCCACCAGCGTGCCGCCCACCAGGGCCATCAACGAGTTCACCGCGACCAGGCCCGAGATCTTGTCGATGGTCTGGGCGCTCATCACGTTGAAGCCGAACCAGCCCACGGCCAGGATCCACGAACCCAGCGCCAGGAAGGGGATGCTCGAGGGCGGGTGGGCCGAGATTTCACCGTTCTTGCGATAGCGGTTGCGGCGCGCGCCCAGGATGAGCACGGCCGGCAACGCCAGCCAGCCACCGAAGGCGTGAACCACCACCGAGCCAGCGAAGTCGTGCATCGGGGTGCCCGAGAGAGACTGCAGCCAGTCGCCCACACCGAACTTGTTGTTCCAGATGGCGCCTTCGCACAGCGGGTAGAACAAGCCCACGATGGCAGCCGTGGCAATCAACTGCGGGCCGAACTTGGCGCGCTCGGCGATGCCACCTGAAATGATGGCCGGGATGGCCGCTGCGAACGTCAGCAGGAAGAAAAACTTGACCAGGGCGTAGCCGTTGTTCTGCGCCAGGGTGCCTGCGCCAGCGTAGAAGTCGACCCCGTAGGCGATGGTGTAGCCCACGAAAAAGTAGGCCAGCGTCGAGACGCAGAAATCGACCAGGATCTTGACCAGGGCATTGACCTGGTTTTTGTGCCGCACCGTGCCCAATTCGAGGAAGGCGAAGCCGGCATGCATGGCGAGCACCATGACGGCGCCCAAAAGGATGAACAGCGCGTCAGCGCCTTGTTTGAGTTGATCCATAGTCAGGTTCCACAGCGGAGTAGGCCGCACCGATCTGAGTCGTTTTTGGGCCGGGCACATCGGAAGCACCAAAAGCAAGCAAAACACGTGCCTGTTTTTGGGGCGATCAGGCCGTTCTTGGGCGGGAAAAATGATTTGCATTGGTGCATCAGCGTGATTGCTTGATCGTTTGCACCGATGTTGTGCGTCAGGTGGCGATGCACGGTGTGCTGCGCAGGGCAAGCTCGCCATGGGCTTTTCTCGCATCGAGGGGGCCTCGGGTGCTCGGATCGCCGGACAATGGCGGCTGTCAACCGACATCAGTCCAACCAGCGCGGACCGCTCGCGGTCCCTTTTGAAGCACCGTTCACATGAGCGCACCAGCCATCCGCATCGGAGAAGGGTGGGACACCCACGCCCTCGTCGTCGGCCGTCCTTTGATCCTGGGGGGAGTTGCCATCCCTCACACCCACGGCTTGCTCGGGCATTCCGACGCCGACGCGTTGCTGCACGCGATCACGGATTCACTGCTGGGGGCAGCCGGCCTGGGCGACATCGGCCGGCACTTCCCTGACACGGACGAAAGCTTCAAAGGCGCCGATTCGGTCGTGCTGCTGATGGAGGCCCATCGTCGGGTGATCGATGCGGGCTGGGGCGTGGTCAACCTGGACACCACCATCGTGGCCCAGGCCCCGAAAATGGCACCCCACATCGGCGCCATGCGCCAGCGAATCGCCCAGGCACTGGGCTTGGACGAGTCGCAGGTCAACGTCAAGGCCAAGACGGCCGAGAAGATGGGGCCAGTGGGTGAGGGACGGGCGATCGAGACTCGGGCGGTCTGCCTGCTCTACCGACTCTGAGCCCGCTCAAGGAGCGCGTTTGAGCCGAATGTGCGCCACCAGGCCGCCGCCCGGCGCATTCGCCAGCTCGAACGAGCCGCCCATGCGCTGCAAGGCCTTGTCCACGATGGCCAGGCCCAGGCCGGCGCCGGTGGCGGCGGTGCGGGCCGCGTCCCCGCGGAAGAAGGGCGTGGTCAGCTGCGGCAGCTTCTCGGGTGCCACACCAGGCCCGTGGTCGCGCACCGACAGGATCACCCAGGCGCCGGAACGCGTGTAGCTGACGTCCACGTTGGTCACACCCGTGTAGGTGTTGCGGCCGTAGCGGCGGGCGTTCTCGAACAGATTGGTCAGCACCCGGCCGAGTTCGGTTTCGTCCGCCATGACCCGGGTGTCGATGGGCAATTTGGCCGTGATGCGGATGCGCTTGGTGTCGCGGAACTGGCTGATGGCCTTGTCCACCACGCTCGAGACATGCACCGCCACCAGTTCGACCTCGCCGGGGCGGGCGTAGTCCATGAACTTGTCGATGATGGCGTCGAGCTGGTCGATGTCAGCGGCCATGTTGCGCTTGGCCTCTTCGTCGACCACGCTCATTTCTGCTTCCAGGCGCATGCGGGCCAGCGGCGTGCGCAGGTCGTGCGAGATGCCGGCCAGCATCACGGCGCGGTCTTCTTCCACTTTGGCCAGCTCGCGCGCCATGCGGTTGAAGCCCTGGTTCACCTCGCGGATCTCGCGCGTGATCATGGATTCATCCAGCACCGAGTCGTACTCGCCTTCGCGGATGCGGCTGGCGGCGAACGACAGCTCCTTGAGCGGCTGGTTGATGAGTCGCGCGATGATGGCCGAGCCCAACACGGTCGCCACCAGCGCGATGCCCACCCAGATGAACCAGGTGCCAGCCGCCAGCGGCTCGACCCGGGTCGGATCTGCCTGCAGCCAGTAGTTGTCTCGCTCGATCTGGAAGCCCACCCACAGCCCTGGCACGCCGTTGACACTGCTGGCCACGACGGTGGTTGGCCCCAGGCGCGAGCGCAGTTGCTCGCCGATGGCCCGAGTGAAGCGGCTGATCTCGAAGGCCTCGAACCGATCAGAGGGCTCCCGAGGCTTGAGTCGGATGGACTCCTGGTCCGACAGCGTCTTGATCAGCGTGAGCCGGTTGATGCTGTCGGAGTAGCGCAGCGCCGCCCGCGACAAGTTGACCAGGCTGGCGATCTGCTGGGCGGCCTGGACCGCGCGCGGCTCGAACTCGAGCGCACGGAAGGTCTGGACCCAGGCGAAGATGCCTGCCGTCAGCAGCAGGCCGAGCAGGATGAAGGTGCGCCAGAAGAGGCTGAGGGCGAACCGCTTTCTTGGCATCGATCAAGCCCCGCCGTCCGGCACGAACACATAACCCACGCCCCACACCGTCTGGATGTAGCGAGGTTGTGCCGGATCGGGCTCGATCATCTTGCGCAGGCGCGAGATCTGCACGTCGAGGCTGCGGTCGAAAGGCTCGAACTCACGGCCACGAGCCAGTTGCGCCAGTTTGTCGCGGCTCAGTGGCTGGCGCGGGTGGCGCACCAGGGCCTTGAGCATCGAGAACTCGCCCGTGGTCAGGGCGATGGGCTCGCCTTCCTTGCTCAGGCGGCGCAGGGCCAGGTCGAACTCGAAGGGGCCGAACGTCACCGTTTGGGCTTCCTTGGCGGGCGCGCCGGGAGCTTCCTGGGCCGGGCGGCGACGCAGCACGGCGTGGATGCGTGCCAGCAGCTCGCGGGGGTTGAAGGGCTTGGGCAGGTAGTCGTCGGCGCCGACTTCCAGGCCGACGATGCGATCGACGTCTTCGACCTTGGCCGTCAGCATGATGATCGGCGTGACGTCGTTGGCGGCGCGCAGGCGGCGGCAGATGGACAGGCCGTCTTCGCCGGGCAGCATCAGGTCGAGCACGATCAGGTCGACGGTTTCACGCGTCAGCAGGCGGTTGAGCGCCTTGGCATCTTCTGCCAGGAGCACCTCGAAGCCTTCCTGGCTCAGGTAGCGCCGCAGCAGGTCGCGGATCCGAGCATCGTCGTCCACCACGAGGACGCGGTCGGGACGCTGGTTGGCGTTGTTGGAAGTCATGGTGCGTTCCTAGGCGTTTGTAACAAGCGCGGATTGTGCGCAGTTTGCGGACCCCAAACGCCCGTATTTGACCGGTTGTTACAATTCTTGCCCGCTCATGACGCTCCCGTCAAGCTGAAAGGATGTCGGCGCCACAGGGGTATTTCGCGTTGAGAATGGGTCTCCAACTGACCGACAAAGGTTGACCATGATCCTGACTCGACGTCCCGCAGCCGTCCGCCAACTGACAACCGCCTGCCTGATGGCCGCTGCAGCCTGTGGCGCGCAGGCCGATGCCCCGCGCCAGGGCAGCGTGAACTTCAGCGCCACCGCTCACCGCGAGGTGGTGCAGGACGAGTTGACCGTCGTCCTCGAAACCGTCAAGGACGGCAGCCAGGCTGCAGATGTGCAGGCCGAGCTCAAGCGCGTGCTCGAATCGGCCCTGACCGAGGCGCGTGCGCTCATCAAGGGTGCTGCACCTGAGGCCGTCAGCGTGCAGACCGGCGGCTTCAACCTTTACCCGCGGTACGGCAACAACAGCCGCATCACCGGCTGGCAAGGATCCGCCCAACTGATCATTTCGGGCACGGATGCCGGCAAGGTGTCCACGGTCTCGGGCAAGCTCAACCAGCTCAACGTCACGCAGGTTCGCTACGGGCTGTCGCGCGCATTGCGCGAGCAACACGAGGCCTCGCTCACCACGGAGGCCATTCGCCAGTTCAGGGCGCGCGCCGGGCAGCTGGCCACCGACTTCGGCATGAAGGGCTACACCCTGGGCTCGGTGTCGGTGTCTTCCACCGATGCGGGCTTCGAGGGGCGTCCGGTGCCCATGATGGCGATGGCCAAGGCGGCTGCGGCCCCGATGGCCGACGCAGCCCTGCCGCTGGCCCCAGGCAAGGGGACGCTGACCATCACGGTCTCGGGTGACGTCCTCCTGCAGCCCTGATCAACCCTCGCGCCACTGGCCGCCCAGCAAGAGCTGGTGCGGTCGAAAACGCGTCTTGTAAACCATCTTGGGGCTGGCCTCGATCCAGTAACCCAGGTAGAGGTGCGCCAGCCCGAGGTCGCGTGTTTGCTCGATCTGCCACAGCACGTTGTAGGTGCCGTAGCTGGTGTCTGGCTCGGGTTCGTAAAACGTGTAGACCGCCGAGAGCCCGTCTTCGAGCACGTCCAGGACGGACACCATCTTGAGAGCGCCGGGCTGCCCATCGGGCGAGGCTGGTTCACGGAACTCGACCAGGCGAGAGTTGACCCGGCTGTGCAACAGAAACTGGGTGTACTGGTCCACCGAATCGTGGTCCATGCCGCCGCCTTGGTGCCTGCCGCGCTGATAGCGCAGGTAAAGCTGATAGTGCTCGGGGTTGAAATTCAGCCTCAGCACACGCGCCTCAAGGTGCTGATGGGCACGCCAGGCCCGCACCTGGCTGCGCGAAGGCTGGAATCGCTGCACAGGTATGCGCAACGGCACGCAAGCCTTGCAGCCATCGCAATGGGGGCGGTAAGTGAACATGCCGCTGCGGCGAAAGCCGGTGGCCACCAGGCCGGAGTAAACGTCGGCGTTGATCAGGTGGCTGGGCGTGGCCACCTGCGAGCGCGCGGTGCGCCCATCCAGGTAGCTGCAGGGGTAGGGCGCCGTCGCATAGAACTGCAGGGAGGCAAGCGGCAGGTCTTTGGGATGCGTCACAGCGGGTTTCGCGAAGGGTTCACCGGGGGATCAGGTGATCCCAGAATGAATGATGATAGGTCCAATCGGATGGGCCTGATTCATCGACCACCTGCTTGAGGTGGGCCTCGAATTGCCCCCTTGGCCAGGGGCGTGCCCCCAGGGAAGCCAGGTGGGATGTCTCCTGCTGGCAGTCGATCACAGGCAGGCCGTTGGCTCGGCAAAAGCACACCAGGGCGGCCAGGGCAATTTTGGACGCGTCGGTGCGGTGCGAGAACATCGATTCACCGAAGAACATGCGGCCCATGTGGATGCCATAGAGGCCGCCGACCAACTCGCCGTTCACCCAGGTTTCCACAGAGTGCACTTGGCCCTCGCGGTGCCACTTGCCGTAGGCGGCGCGCATCTCGGGCACGATCCAGGTGCCGCGCTGGCCGTCGCGCGGGGTGAGGGCGCAATGGTGCATGACCGCGTCGAAGTGCGAGTCGATGCGCACCTCGCAGCCTGGTGTGCGCCGAAAGCGCTCAATCGTCTTGCGCAGGGAGCGGGACAGCTTGAACTCTGCCACCGGCAAAACCATGCGGGGGTGTGTGCTCCACCAGAGGATGGGCTGGTCTTCACCGAACCAGGGGAAGATGCCGCGACGGTAGGCCTGCGCCAGCCGCTGGGTGCTCAGGTCGGCGCCAGCGGCCAGCAAGCCCGGGGCATCGGAGTCGGGGCCCAGCGCTTCAAGCGTGTCTGGGAACGGGGTGTCTGCTTCCAGCCAGGGGATCATGAACGAGCGGGCATTCAGTTGATGCGGGCAAGAAAAAAGCCCGGTGGCAAGCCACCGGGCTGAAAGGTACCTTAGAAAAGGTTCGACAGGTACCGAGGAGACAACCTTTCAGGGAGTGCCGCTTGTCCAGAGCGGCCCTGATGAGATCAGGGCCCGGTCAGGAAGTTCAAGCGACTGGCTCCGAATTCCTTGCAAAGATTTGTCAACCAGGGGCAAGCGCCAATCAGGCGGCCTTGCGCTTGGCGGCCGTCGTGGCGGCCTGGGATGCCTTGACGGCGGTGTTGGTGATGGCCTGGAAGTTGGCTTCGGCCACATCGGCAGCTTGCTTGGCGGCTTTTTGCACCGAGTCAAAAGCGTTGTTGGCGGCCGCAACAGCCGACTTCACCAGCACGACGGCGTTTTCGGTGCCGGCGGGGGCGTTCTTGACGGCGTTGTCAACGACAGCTGCGAACTTCTTCTGAGCATCGGAGACTTGCGATTCGGCCAGCTTGCTGACTTCGGCGCTGGTGGTCGAAGCGATGTCGTACAGGTGACGACCGTAGGCTGCGGCCTTCTCAGCCGAGGGTTGCAGCAGCGAGGCTTGCAGCGCCAGCAGTTCCTGGGCGTCCTTGACGGCCAGCACAGCCTTGGCGTGCTCGGAAGCTTCTTCCAGCGAAGTCTTGGCGACTTGCAGGTTCAATTCGACGACCTTCTCGACGCCTTCGAAGGCCTTCTGACCCAGGTCGAACAGGGTGGCCAGGCTGGCTTTTTGGGAGGCGAGGATTTGTTCGGCAGTCAGCATTTCAATCTCCGTTATGAAGGGTTGATCGCAAACCGCAGCTTCGAACTTCAATTGCTGCGTTGCAACATGACTCGAAGTATAGGAGCGCTGCCGCCGATTGCAAGCACTTTTTTGTGCGGTGCAGCAACCGCTTGCAACTTTGTCATGTTTTTGACAATCGGCGAAACGCGAGATCGCGCAGGGACAGGGCTGTCCGGATCGCCTCCTCGCCTACACTCTCGACTTCACCGCATCCCAACTGCTCAAAGCGATCACCATGAGCCTGCTCAACGTCCCCGCTGGCGCCAAGGCGCCCGACGTCTTCAACGTCATCATCGAGATCCCCGCCAACGCCGACCCGATCAAGTACGAGATCGATCACGAGACCGGCGCGGTCTTCGTCGATCGCTTCATGGGCACGGCCATGCACTACCCCTGCAACTACGGCTATGTGCCCCAGACCATCGCCGCCGACGGCGACCCGGTCGACGTGCTGGTCGTGACCCCGTTCCCGCTGCAGCCGGGCGTGGTCATCCCCTGCCGTCCTCTGGGCATCCTGAAGATGGAAGACGAGGCTGGTGGTGACTCCAAGCTGGTGGCTGTGCCCACCGAGAAGATCTGCGCCATGTACAAGGGCATCCAGAAGCTGGAAGACCTCCCCGAGTTGCTGATCGCCCAGATCAAGCACTTCTTCGAGCACTACAAGGACCTGGAGCCCGGCAAGTGGGTGAAGGTGGTTGGTTGGGCCGGCATCGAAGACGCCAAGGCCGAAGTGGTCACCGGCCTGGAAAGCTTCAAGAAGCAGCACTGAGGCATGTTGGGCGCGTGTCGCCCCGCCTGACGCAGCCGCCTGCGCCCCGCTGGGAGCAGGCGGCTTTTTCTTTGGCCAAGGGTCTTGCAGCACGGGCGCTGCGCGGTGGGCGAGCACAAGCGGGCAGGGTGCGTTGTTGCGGGTTAACGACCCCCTTGTGTGAGGGGGTCTTATATAAGACATAAGTCCGCACCGTTTCGCAGAAATCCTGATAGAGTCACGGCTTTTCTAGCACCTCCCTTCAACCCCGGAGATCGTCATGACTCAACTCACCCGTGAACAGCAAATCGCTGCCCTGGAAAAGGACTGGGCCGAAAACCCCCGTTGGAAGCTCGTCAAGCGCGGCTACTCTGCAGCTGACGTGGTTCGCCTGCGTGGCAGCCTGCAGCCCGAGTACACCCTGGCCAAGCGCGGCGCTGAAAAGCTGTGGGAAAAGGTCAACGGCGGTGCCAAGAAGGGCTACGTGAACGCTTTCGGCGCCATCACCGCCGGTCAAGCCATGCAACAGGCCAAGGCTGGCCTGGAAGCCGTGTACCTGTCGGGCTGGCAAGTCGCCGCCGACGGCAACACCTCGGAAACCATGTACCCCGACCAGTCGCTGTACGCGTACGACTCGGTGCCCACCATGGTTCGCCGCATCAACAACACGTTCAAGCGTGCTGACGAAATCCAATGGTCGCGTGGCATCAACCCCGGCGACGAAGGTTTCATCGACTACTTCCTGCCCATCGTCGCTGACGCTGAAGCCGGTTTCGGTGGCGTTCTGAACGCCTTCGAACTGATGAAGAACATGATCACGGCTGGCGCCGCTGGCGTGCACTTCGAAGACCAACTGGCTGCTGTGAAGAAGTGCGGTCACATGGGTGGCAAGGTGCTGGTCCCGACCCGCGAAGCCGTTGAAAAGCTGATCGCTGCTCGTTTCGCTGCCGACGTGCTGGGTGTGCCCACCATCGTTCTGGCTCGCACCGACGCTGAAGCCGCCAACCTGCTGACCAGCGACTGCGACGACAACGACAAGCCGTTCGTGACCGGCGAGCGCACCCAAGAAGGTTTCTACCGCGTCAAGAACGGCCTGGAGCAATCCATCAGCCGTGGCGTGGCTTACGCTCCTTACGCCGACCTGGTGTGGTGCGAAACCGGCGTGCCCGACATCGGCTTCGCCCGTGAATTCGCCCAAGCCGTGCACGCCAAGTGCCCCGGCAAGCTGCTGTCGTACAACTGCTCGCCTTCCTTCAACTGGAAGAAGAACCTCAACGACAAGCAAATCGCTTCGTTCCAGGAAGACCTGTCGGCCCTGGGCTACAAGTACCAGTTCATCACCTTGGCTGGTATCCACGTCAACTGGTACAACACGTTCCAGTTCGCCCACGCTTACGCTCGCGGCGAAGGCATGAAGCACTACACCGAAATGGTGCAAGAGCCCGAATTCGCAGCTCGCGAAAAGGGTTACACCTTCGTGTCGCACCAACAAGAAGTGGGCGCTGGCTACTTCGACGACGTGACCACCGTGATCCAAGGTGGCTCGTCCTCCGTGAAGGCCCTGACCGGCTCGACCGAAGAAGAACAGTTCCACTGATCTGCGCGGGCCGCAAGGCCCGTTGCCTGATCGGCTTGAACACATAAGCGGCACCTTCGGGTGCCGTTTTTCATTTCGGCCCGCTACAATCGGGCCCCTGATGCTCGACAGGGCGTCGTTTTGATTTGGCACATCGTAAGGAACGTAGAAAGGCACTCACGGTTATGACACCGCGAACTTCGACCCCCACTTTCACCTCGACCGAGGTCTAGTCGGCTGGCCGCTGCTTTCGCAAACCTGTTTGCTTCTACAAACCTGAAAGCGCGGCAGCCACCGCGCTTTTTTGTTGCCCGAATGCTTTCAACCGGCGGCTGCACCAAGCCGGAGGGGCAACTTCCCCACTGAGGAAACCAAGATGATTTCGATTCAACTGCCCGACGGCTCCAAGCGCGAGTTCCCGCAGCCGGTGACCGTGGCCGAAGTGGCCGCCTCCATCGGTACCGGCTTGGCCAAGGCTGCGTTGGCCGGCCGCGTGGGGCAGGGCGATGCCGCCCGCCTGGTGGACACCTCCTACCGCATCGAGGCCGACACGCAACTGGCCATCGTCACCGAGAAGGACGCCGACGGCCTGGACGTCATCCGCCACTCGACCGCCCACTTGCTGGCCTACGCCGTCAAGGAGCTGTTCCCCGAGGCTCAGGTCACCATCGGCCCGACCATCGAAGACGGCTTCTATTACGACTTCGCCTACAAGCGCCCCTTCACGCCCGAAGACCTGGCTGCCATCGAAAAGAAGATGGGCGAGCTGGCCAAGAGGGACGAGAAGGTCGAGCGCAAGGTGCTGCCGCGTGATGAGGCGGTTGCGTACTTCAAGAGCCTGGGTGAGCACTACAAGGCCGAGATCATCGAGAGCATCCCGGCCGACCAGGACGTGTCGCTCTACAGCGAAGGCGCCTTCACCGACCTGTGCCGCGGCCCGCACGTGCCCACCACCGGCAAGCTCAAGCACTTCAAGCTGATGAAGGTGGCCGGCGCCTACTGGCGCGGTGACCACCGCAACGAGCAGCTGCAGCGCGTCTACGGCACGGCCTGGACGAGCAAGGAAGACCTGCAGCTGTACCTCACCCGCCTGGAAGAAGCCGAAAAGCGCGACCACCGCAAGCTGGGCAAGGAGCTCGACCTGTTCCACATCGACGAGCACGCCCCGGGCGTGGTGTTCTGGCACCCCAAGGGCTGGACCGTGTGGCAGGCCGTGGAGCAGTACATGCGCCAGGTCTACCGTGACAACGGTTACCAGGAGGTCAAGGGCCCGCAGATCATCGACAAGACGCTGTGGGAGAAGACCGGCCACTGGGACAAGTACCGCGAGAACATGTTCACCACCGAGTCGGAAAAGCGCGACTACGCGCTCAAGCCGATGAACTGCCCCGGCCACATCCTGATCTTCAATCAGGGCATCAAGAGCTACCGCGACCTGCCCATTCGCTACGGCGAGTTCGGTCAGTGTCACCGCAATGAGCCCACCGGCGGCCTGCACGGCATCATGCGCGTGCGCGGCTTCACGCAGGACGACGGCCACGTCTTCTGCACCGAAGACCAGATCCTGCAGGAGTGCGTGGACTTCACAGCGCTGCTGCAGAAGGTCTACGCCGATTTCGGCTTCACCGACATCATCTACAAGGTCGCCACGCGCCCTGAAAAGCGCATCGGCTCCGACGAGGTGTGGGACAAGGCCGAGAACGCGCTGATGGAAAGCCTCAAGGCCACCAACAGCGAGTTCACCATCGCCCCTGGCGACGGCGCGTTCTACGGCCCCAAGATCGAGTACACGCTGAAAGACGCGCTGGGTCGTCACTGGCAGTGCGGCACCATCCAGGTCGACTTCTCGATGCCCGAGCGCCTGGGCGCCGAGTACGTGACCGAGGCCAGCGACCGCAAGCACCCTGTGATGCTGCACCGCGCGATCCTGGGCTCGCTCGAGCGCTTCATCGGCATCCTGATCGAGCAGCACGCGGGGGCCTTGCCGGTGTGGCTGTCGCCCGTGCAGGCCGTGGTGCTCAACATCACCGACGCACAGGTCGACTACGCACGTGACGTGGCTGCGGCACTGAACAAGGCCGGCATCCGCACCAAGCTCGACACCCGCAACGAGAAGATCACCTACAAGATCCGCGAACACGCGCTTCAGAAGGTGCCTTACTTCATCGTGCTGGGCGACAAGGAAAAGGACGCCGGCAAGGTGGCCGTGCGCGCCCGTGGCAACCAGGACCTGGGAGTGATGGACCTGTCGGCGCTGACCGCACTGATCAACCAGGCGACGAACGAGCGCAGTTGATCAGATGGCCGGGCCGCTCCCTCAGCCTGGGGGCGGTACCAGCCAGCGCTGCAGTGTCAGCGTCAGCCGCGTGAGCTCGAAGGGCTTGGGCAGGTGGTCGTTCATGCCTGCATCGATGCAGCGCTGCCTGTCGTCCAGCGACGCGTTGGCCGTCATGGCGATCACGGGGACCCGCTGACGGTGTGGCATGGCTCGCACCAGGCGAGTTGCCTCCAGGCCGTCCATCTCGGGCATTTGCATGTCCATCAGGATCAAGTCGAGCGTTTGATTCGGGTTTGCTGCCAGGGACACCGCCTCGCGACCGTTGGTGGCTGTGTGCACGGTCAGGCCGTGCAGTTGCAGCAGCTCGCAAGCCAGTTCTCGGTTGAGCTCATTGTCCTCGGCCAGCAACACGTTCATGCCGGCAGGCAGCTTGGCCATCATCGGCAGACCCGAATCGGCAGGGGTGGTCGCTGCGTCCGGGGCGTCTGTCTGTTCGGCTTGCGTCATGGGGATTTCCAGCCAGAAAGTGGAGCCTTCACCGGGGCTGCTGTTCACACCGATGCGCCCCCCCATGAGCTCCACGATTCGCCGGCTGATGGCCAGCCCAAGGCCGGTGCCGCCAAAGCGACGGGTGGTTGAGTTGTCGGCCTGCTGAAATGGTTTGAACAATCGAGCTTGGGCATCGACATCGATGCCGATGCCCGAGTCCTTGACCTCAGCCCTCAGCAGGCTGCGCTGTTGCGCGTCCTGCGTGATGCTCAGGCGGATGTCGATGTGCCCCTCCTCGGTGAACTTCACCGCGTTGCCTGCGAGGTTCAGCAGCACCTGGCCGAGCCTGAGCGGGTCGCCTTGCATGCTTTGCGGCACCTCGGCGTCGGCGTGCGTCGACAGCGTCAGGCCTTTCGAGCGTGCCTGGTCTTCGAGTGTCCAGGCCAGTTGGCGCAGCAGCGTGCGGGGCTCGAAGGGTTGGCGCTCGATCTCCAGCTTTCCTGCCTCGATCTTTGAAAAGTCCAGGATGTCGTTGATGGTGCCCAGCAGCAGCTGACTGGCTCCTTCCACCTTGCGCAGGTGGTCTCGAACGCGTGCGGGCTCCAGCAGGTCGTCGCGAAGCAGCAAGGCCGTCAGCCCGATGATGGCGTTCAGTGGCGTGCGGATTTCATGGCTCATGGTGGCCAGGAAGGCGCTTTTGGCCTCGTTGGCGGCTTCGGCCGCTTCCTTGGCTCGCTTGAGCGGGGAGATGTCTTGCAGGGTGATGAGCAGGCCATCATCGAGCAGTTGTCCGCCAATCAGCACGTCGAGCGTGTGACCGTGCCCTGTCTTGACCTGGTATTCGCGTGCCGGCACGGTGCCATCGCCGTTGCGGGCCAGCTCGATGTCCTGCTGCCAGCGCAGGATCACCCATTCGCGGTAATCCGGGTCTGGGTAAGCGCGTTGGAACCACTGTTCGGGGTGGCGGATGTCCTCTGCCGTCAAGCCCAGTTGGCCCATGTAGCGCTGGTTGACGGACACGACCTCGTTGCCGCGCTGGAAGGCCATCGCCACTGGTGCCATTTCATAGAGCACCTTGAAGAGCTTGTCGCGTTCGGCCGCAGCTTGAGCCAGCCTGGCTTGCTCTGTGTCGGCCTCGGCTTGGCGTCTTTGGGTGATGTCACGAGCGAGCGTGAGCACGTGCAATTGCTGGCCGTGCAGCTTGCGTGTGCTCGAGAGCTCAAGCCAACGCGGACCGGACGGCGCATTCAGGCAGATGCTTCGGCCCAGATCCCTTCCTTCTTTGCGCGCGGTGTCAACCGATGCCTGCATCAGTTGGGCGGCCGCCTCCGGCAGGAAGGCTTCGGGGGGCTGCCCGATCAGCCTGGAGGCATCTGCCTCGATGGCGCTGCCTTCGCGGCCCGCGAAAGCGTTGACGACGCGGCCGTTGGCATCGAACTCGATCAGCCAGTCCGGGATCGCCTCCAGGGTGGCTGCCAGGTCGGCGCGCGCCACTTCGGTGTCCTGGTGTGCCTGTTGCAAGGCCTCAAGCGCGCCATGCAGGGCCGATGTGCGCGCGCTCACGCGTCGGCGCAACTGCATGTTCCAAAGCAGCAGCAGGCCAGCGCCCAGCAGCACCGTGGCTGCGGCCCACCAGGCTTGCGGGGGCACGTGAGGTGCACGACTTCCACCTCCCAGCCACTTGTCTTGCAGCGCCTGCTCCTCTGCCTCGGAGATGGCTTGCATGCCCTTTTCGACGAAATCCAGCAACTCGGTGCGACCTTCCTTGACGGCGCGGTGTGCCTGGCCTGTGTAGAGCACGAACGATTGCTTGAACTCGGTGTCGACGCCGAGTTTGTAGAGGTAAAAGCGCGCGGGGCCCTCGTCGAGACAGAAGACCTTGACCTCTTGTCGCTGAGCTGCGCGAATGAGCTGCTCGTAGTTGGCGTAAGTCGCGATGGTGCGCACGCCCGCTGCCTGCAGTTGTTCGATGCAGGCATCGCCGTCCTGCGCCCCAATGAGGAAACCTTTGAGCGTGGCGGTGTCGTGGATGCCCAGGATGTCGCTGTGGCTGAAAATGCCAACAGGCATGTCCGCGTACGGACGGGAAAAGTCGTATTGCGCTTCCCGTGAAGGGGTGCGGTAGATCAGGTCAATGACATCGGCCTCGCCCGATTGCAGTGCTTGCAGCGCTTGAGCCCAGGGGCGAAGGCTGAATTCGACAGGCACGCCTGTCTTGCGGGACCACAGGCGCCAACGGTCGATGAGCAGGCCCTCCGGCCCGCCATCGCTGTTGCGGTAGGTGTAGGGCGGGAAATTTTCGTCGCTGACGACGTGCAGCACCTTCAAGCCCGTGGCAGGGGCGGATGGGGCAGGAGACTCCTGGGCGGCAGGAACGCCGCTGCAGAGCAGCAGGCAGGTCGCTGTCAGGCTCAGCAGGAGCCGTCGCCAGCAATGGGGCAGGGGCATGGGCGATGGGGGCGTTGGAGGTGTCGAAACATCGCGGGGGCCATGGCGAAGTCTGCCATGGGTGCTCATTCGGGTCCTCTGTGAGGCCTTGGAGCGATCGTTGGGTTTGCGCAACGTGCCAGGAGCGTGTAAACTTTCGCGCGCTAAGGTCAGTTGAGTGCGCCGTGTGCGCAGGCTCTGGCTCTGTGCGCGCCCGGGGCAACAAATAGCCTCGGCGCGATGTCGATGAAGACTTCTGCCTTGTTGCCTTGAAGCTCGACCCAGACATCGCCGGTCAGGTCTGACGCGTGCCGCGTCTGTTCATGCAGTCTGGACAGCCGGTCGCCAACCCGCCGGGCGCGTGTTCACCGACCATTGGTTCGAGCGATTTCAACGCCGGGCCCGAAGGAAACAGACATCGCTAACTTCTTTGACCGCCGCACGCGCAACGACGAGCGCAAGCACCGGCTGAACCGTGAAATCACTGCGCCCGAAGTCCGCCTGAACGGACCTGAGAACGAGCCCCTCGGCGTCGTCAGCATCCAGGAAGCCCTGCGACTGTCGGCCGAGCACGATGTGGACCTGGTCGAGATCTCCGCCACGGCAGATCCCCCTGTCTGCCGCCTGATGGACTACGGCAAGTTCAAGTACCAGGAGCAGAAAAAGGCCCACGACGCCAAGCTCAAGCAGAAGGTCATCGAGGTCAAGGAAGTCAAGTTCCGCCCCGGCACCGACGAAGGCGACTACCAGATCAAGCTGCGCAACCTGCGCCGCTTCCTGGAGGACGGTGACAAGGGCAAGGTCACGCTGCGCTTCCGTGGTCGTGAAATCACCCACCAGGACCTGGGCATGCGCCTGCTGGAACGCGTGCGTGATGACCTGCAGGACTGCTCCCTGGTCGAGAACATGCCCAAGCTGGAAGGGCGCCAGATGATCATGGTTCTGGGCCCCAAGAAGAAGAAATAATCTGTTATCATCAAAGGCTTTGGTGGGTTTGCCCTGTTTGTGGGGGTGCCCGCCGGCCGAAGCCGACAGCAGTCTGCGAGGCGGATCACCCAGGGGCAACCCAGGTTGAGCCGCTTTGTTGCTTCTGGCGGCCTCCAAGCCGAAGTGGTGCCTTTCAAGGGCGCCACCGAGGCAATCAAAGTGCCTGCAGGCCATCAAGACACGGACGTGGGTTGCCGTGGCGCCTGACAGGAACAAGTCATAAGGAGCATCAACATGCCCAAGATGAAGACCAAGAGCAGCGCGAAGAAGCGTTTTCGCGTTCGTCCCGGTGGCACCGTCAAGCGCGGCCAAGCCTTCAAGCGCCACATCCTGACCAAGAAGACCACGAAGAACAAGCGCCAGCTCCGCGGCGCCGTCAACGTGCACGAGACCAACATGGGCCACATGGCCCAGATGCTGCCTTTCGCCGGTCTGTAAGACCCGCAAGCAGCCGTCTCGTCCAGTCATCTAGTCAACGCAGAAGGAGCTACACATGCCTCGCGTCAAACGTGGCGTTACCGCCCGTGCCCGTCACAAAAAAGTCCTCGCCCTCGCCAAGGGCTTCCGCGGTCGCCGCAAGAACGTCTATCGCATCGCCAAGCAGGCGGTGATGAAGGCCGGTCAGTACGCCTACCGTGACCGTCGCGCCAAGAAGCGCGAATTCCGCCGCCTGTGGATCGCTCGCATCAACGCCGGCAGCCGCGCACTGGGCCTGACCTACAGCAAGTTCATTGCTGGCATCAAGAAGGCCTCGATCGAAATCGATCGCAAGGTCCTGGCTGACATGGCTGTCAACGACCCCGCTGCTTTCGCCAGCATCGTTGAAAAGGCCAAGGCCCAACTGGCTGCCTGATTCCGCAGCACCCATGTCAGACTGATGGCCGCCGGTGTGCCGGTGGCCTCGACTGAACCCAAGGCCAACCCCGTGTTGGCCTTTTTTTTCGAATGCATCCGATGAACGACTCGTCCAGCGACCTGCAGACCCTGGTGCAATCGGCACAGTCCGCGTTCGACGCCGCCGCCACGCCTGCTGACCTCGAAAACGCCAAAGCCCGGTTCCTGGGCAAGTCGGGCTCGCTCACCGATCTGCTCAAGGGCATGGCGGCCCTGAGCCCCGAAGACAAGAAGACCCGCGGCGCGGCCATCAACCAGGCCAAGCAACAGGTTGAAGCGCTGCTCAATGCGCGCAGGCAGGCCTTGGCCGATGCCGAACTCGCGCAGCAGTTGCGCGCCGAATCGCTGGACGTGAGCCTGCCGGGGCGTCGCCGTGGCGAGGGCGGCCTGCACCCCGTGTCGCTGAGCATCGAGCGCATCGAAGGCATCTTCGGCTCGATGGGCTTCGCCGTGGCCGACGGCCCCGAGATCGAAGGCGACTGGCACAACTTCACCGCGCTGAACACGCCGGAAGACCACCCCGCGCGCTCCATGCACGACACCTTCTACGTCGAAGGCGGTCACCTGCTGCGCACGCACACCAGCCCGATGCAGGTGCGCTACGCCATGCAACATGTGCAGGACCACGCCGAGCAACTGGCCCGTGGCGAGCGCATCCCCGAGATCCGCGTGATCGCACCGGGCCGCACCTACCGTGTCGACAGCGACGCCACCCATTCGCCGATGTTCCACCAGTGCGAAGGCCTGTGGATCGGCGAGAGCGTGAGCTTCACTGACCTGAAGGCCGTGCTGGGCGATTTCTTCAGCACCTTCTTCGAGACGGACGAGCTCGACATCCGCTTCCGCCCGTCCTTTTTCCCGTTCACCGAGCCTTCGGCCGAGGTGGACATCGCTTTTGCCTCTGGCCCGCTCAAGGGCCGCTGGCTGGAAGTGGGTGGCGCCGGCCAGGTGCACCCGAACGTGGTCCGCAACTTCGGCCTGGACCCGGAGCAGTACATTGGCTTTGCCTTTGGCCTGGGCCCGGATCGGCTCACCATGCTGCGCTATGGTGTGAACGACCTGCGCCTGTTCTACGAAGGCGATTTGCGTTTCCTGCAGCAGTTTCAGTGATCGCTCGAGCGAGGACAGGGCGCCTGTCCTCGTTGTGATCGCTGCGAACTGCGTGTCAATGTCTCAACCCAGTCTGATGAGGATGCCCGCATGACCACCACCGCCACGAGCCCCACCACGATCCAGGCCTGGGCTGCTCAAGAAGCTGCCAAACCCGTCGTGCCGTTTTCGTACGACCCGGGTCCTCTGGGCGCCGAAGAGGTCGAGATCCGCGTCGAGCACTGTGGCCTGTGCCACTCCGACCTCTCGCTGATCGACAACGAGTGGGGTTTTTCTGCCTACCCGATCGTCGGTGGCCACGAGGTGGTGGGCACGGTGGTGGGCCTGGGCGAGCGCGCCAAGGGCCTCAAGCTGGGCCAGAAAGTGGGCCTGGGCTGGATGTCGGTGAGCTGCCAGACCTGCCCGAGCTGCCTGAGCGGCCAGCCGCAGCTGTGCCGCGCTGGCGTCGCCACCATCGTGGGCCACCATGGTGGTTTCGCCGAAAAGGTGCGCGCGCATTGGCTGTGGGTCAGCCCGATCCCCGAAGGCCTGGATCCGGCCAAAGCCGGCCCGCTGCTGTGTGGTGGCATCACGGTGTTCTCGCCCTTCCTGAACTTCGACATCAAGCCCGTGCACCGCGTGGGCGTGGTCGGCATCGGCGGCCTGGGGCACCTGGCGCTGAAGTTCGCACGGGCCTGGGGCTGCGAGGTCACGGCCTTCACGTCGAGCGAGTCCAAGCGCGACGAGGCGCTGCAGTTGGGTGCGCACCGCGTGGTCTCCAGCACCGACCCGAAGTCGATGAAGGCCATCGCGGGCCAGCTCGACATGGTGCTGGTCACCGTCAACGTCATGCTGAACTGGAAGGCGCTGATGTCCACGTTGGCGCCCAACGGCCGCTTGCACCTGGTGGGCATCCTGCCGCAGCCCATGGAGGTCGAGGCCTTCCCGCTGATCGGCGGGCAGCGCAGCGTGTCGGGCTCGCCCACCGGCTCACGCCAGGACATCGACACCATGCTGGCCTTTGCGGCGCGCCATGGCATCGAGCCGCAGACCGAACACTTCCCGATGAGCCGAATCAATGAGGCCCTCGACCACCTGCGCGCCGGAAAGGCCCGCTACCGCGTGGTCCTGGACGCCGATCAGAACTGAATCCCCGAGGATCCCTTTCCATGCAATTCCCCGAGTCCTGGTTGCGCAACTTCTGCAACCCCGATCTGAGCACGCAGCAACTGGCTGACCTGCTGACCATGGCTGGCCTGGAGGTCGAAGAGCTGCAGCCGGTGGCGCCGCACTTCACGGGCGTGGTCGTGGCCCAGGTGCTGGAAGTCGCCAAGCACCCGGACGCCGACCGCCTGAACGTGTGCAAGGTGGACGCGGGCACGGGCGAGGTGCTGCAGATCGTTTGCGGCGCGCCGAACGTGCGCCCGGGCATCAAGGTGCCTTGCGCGACGGTGGGCGCCGAGCTGCCCCCGGGTGCAGATGGCAAGCCTTTCGCGATCAAGAAGGGCAAGCTGCGTGGCGTGGAAAGCTTCGGCATGCTGTGCTCGGCCAAGGAGTTGGGCGTCTCCGATGAGTCCAATGGCCTGCACATCCTGGCCGACGACGCGCCGGTGGGTGTCAGCATCCGCGAGCACCTCCAGCTCGACGACACGCTGTTCACGCTCAAGCTCACGCCCAACCTGGCGCACTGCCTGAGCGTGGCGGGCGTGGCCCGCGAGGTGTCTGCCCTGACCGATGCCCCGCTGCACCTGCCGGCCAGCGAGCCCGTCAAGCCCACCATCGACGATCGCCTGAAGGTCAACGTCGAGGCCGCAGATTTGTGCGGTCGCTTCGGTGGCCGCGTGATCCGTGGCGTCAACCCCCGAGCGAAGACTCCGGCCTGGATGGTTGAGCGCCTGGCCCGTTGCGGCCAGCGTTCGGTGTCGGCCCTGGTCGACATCTCCAATTACGTGATGTTCGAGCTGGGCCAGCCCTCGCACGTGTTCGACCTGGACAAGATCCAGGGCGAGCTGAGCGTGCGTTGGGCGCGTGCGGGCGAGCAGCTCAAGCTGCTCAACGGCAACACCATCACGCTCGACGAGCAGGTGGGCGTGATCGCCGATGGCAGCCAGGTCGAATCGCTGGCTGGCATCATGGGTGGCGACGCCACCGCCGTGAGCGACGACACCCGCAACGTCTACCTGGAAGCGGCCTTCTGGTGGCCCAAGGCCATCGCCGGCCGCGCACGCCGCTACAACTTCTCGACCGACGCCTCGCACCGCTACGAGCGTGGCGTGGACCCGGCTCCCACCGCGCAGCACATCGAGCGCATCACCCAACTGATCCTCGACATCTGCGGTGGCGAAGCCGGCCCGCTCGACGACCAGAAGGTGCACCTGCCCGAGCGCAAGCCCGTGACGCTGCGCCTGTCGCGCGCCCAGCGCGTCATCGGCATGCCGGTGAGCCTGGCCGAGGTGCAGGCCGTGTTCCAACGCCTGGATCTGCCTTACGGCACGCAGGCCCAGGGCGACGACACCCACCTCATCGTGACCCCGCCGAGCTGGCGCTTCGACATCCAGATCGAAGAGGACCTGATCGAAGAGGTGGTGCGCGTCATCGGTTTTGACAAGCTGCCGCGCCGCGCGCCCAAGGCCCCGGTGGTCTCCGAGGTGCGCCCCGAGGCGCGCCGTGGCCTGTACGCCGTGCGCCGTGCCGTGGCCGCTCGTGGCTACCAGGAAGCCATCACCTTCAGCTTTGTCGAAGCCCGCTGGGAAGCCGATTTCGCCGGCAACGCCAACCCCATCCAGCTGCTCAACCCGATTGCCAGCCAGCTGTCGGTGATGCGCTCGTCGCTGATCGGCAGCCTGGTCGAGGTGCTGCGCACGAACCTGGCCCGCAAGGCCGACCGCGTGCGCCTGTTCGAGGTGGGACGCGTGTTCCGCCGCGACGCTTCGGTCGCCGATGGCATGCAGACGGTCGCTGGTTTCGATCAGCCCGTGCGCGTGGCTGGCCTGGCTTATGGCCCGGCCGATGCGCTGCAATGGGGGCAGACCGCGCGCCAGGTCGATTTCTTCGACGTCAAGGGCGATGTCGAGTCGCTGCTGGCGCCGCTGCAGGCCAGCTTTGTGGCTGCAGAGCACCCGGCCTTCCACCCTGGCCGTTGCGCGCAGGTGATGGTCGCTGGCCGGGCCGTGGGTTTCGTGGGCGAGTTGCACCCCAAGTGGCGTCAGGCTTATGACCTGCCTCAGGCCCCCGTGCTGTTCGAACTCGATGCCGACGCGCTGGTGCAGCGCTCCGTGCCGAGCTTCACCAGCGTGCCTCGCATGCAGTCGGTCTTCCGCGATCTGGCGCTGGTGGTCAACGACCGCACCGCGCACGACGACCTGATCGGTGCCATCCTGTCGGCAACGACCGATGGCCTGGTGCGCGGCGCTCGCCTGTTCGACATCTACAAGCCCAAGCAAGCCGTGGCCGGCATCGCCGAAGACGAGCGCAGCCTGGCCGTGCGCATCGAGCTGCGCGACGACGAGCAGACGCTCAACGACGAGCGCATCGAAGCCGCCGTGCAATCCGTGTTGCAGAATCTGGCCGACAAGGTGGGTGCGCGCGTGCGCGCCTGAGGCGTGAGAAGGGGAGAGACCACGCATGAACGACAAGATCAGCGACCTGACGGTGCTGTTGCCGACCATCGAGACGCCCACGCTGACCAAGGCCGAGCTGTCCGAGCTGCTGTTCGAGCGGCTTGGCCTGAACAAGCGCGAGTCCAAGGACATGGTCGAGGCCTTCTTCGAGCTGATCAACGACACGCTGGTGCAGGGCACCGACGTGAAGCTGTCGGGATTCGGCAACTTCCAGATCCGTCAGAAGGCGCCTCGCCCCGGGCGCAACCCGCGAACAGGCGAGGCCATCCCCATCAAGGCCCGCCAGGTGGTGACCTTTCACGCCAGCGCCAAGCTCAAGGGCATGGTGCAAGGTGACATTCCCGTTGGTGACGACTTGGAGTAAAGTTTGAGGTCCTGTCGGAATCTGATTGATCCGACAGGCTTTTTTGCTTTTGCGTCCTTCAGCAGCAGGGAACATGGACCGAACCAGCCACGACCTACCGCCGATCCCGGCCAAGCGCTACTTCACCATCGGTGAGGTCAGCGAGTTGTGCCGCGTGAAGCCGTATGTGCTCCGTTATTGGGAGCAGGAGTTCGTGCAGCTCAAACCCATGAAGCGGCGGGGCAACCGCCGTTACTACCAGCATCACGAGGTGCTGCTGATTCGCCGCATCCGCGAGCTGCTGTACGAGCAGGGCTTCACGATCAGCGGTGCTCGCAACCGCCTGACCGAGTTGGGGCATGCTGCACGCACCGAGGTCGAGGACGACGAGCTGGCCTTGCCCGATGCGCTGCCTCCGTCCTCCGCCTTGATCGCGTCCGAGCGCCTGGCCGGTGGCGGTGTGCTGATGGCGTCGCGTGCTTTGCAGGCGTCCCCGTCCGTCATGGCCGAGTCGGCCTTCCTCGCGCCCGAGCTGCCAGACCTGTCCAAGCTGTCTCCCGAGGCTGCCGCCAGCCTGCGTGTTTCCTTGTTGTCGATTCGCGACCTGCTGTCGTGAATGCAGGCGTTCGGCTTGAAATGACGGCAAAAAACATGCTATAGTCTAATTCTTGTCGGGGCGTAGCGCAGCCTGGTAGCGCACTTGCATGGGGTGCAAGGGGTCGCGAGTTCGAATCCCGCCGCCCCGACCAAGAAATCACGAGGGCCAGAAGGAAACTTCTGGCCCTTTCGTGTTTTTGCGCGGTGTTTTTCGTGTGTCACCCGGATCTGTGTCTGGGCGCTTGTGTAAACCGCCGCGAAAAGTGAAAGTTCTGCGACGCGTGGACTGAAAGTCGGAACAGGCCCCGAAACGCCCCTGCAAAGCCGCTGAAACGGTAGTCGAATCAAGGGGTTAGCGGTACGATGC